>Ga0153967_100036_pt1 | contig 95795 bp, 84 predicted proteins | sample TSFL051MetaG_FD_104688 | JGI IMG/M metagenome (GOLD analysis project Ga0153967, IMG submission 104688) | Attine ant fungus gardens microbial communities from Florida, USA - TSFL051 MetaG | ecosystem: Host-associated > Fungi > Mycelium > Unclassified | place: USA: Florida, Paynes | collected...
GCAATCCACACTAGTTCCATGGTAAGTAGACCTCGATCATCTATTAGGTGTCATTGAACTACCAAAAATGTAGTCCTTGACCCAGGCTTTGTACGACCTCGCTGCACACCCGGAATATGTCAAAGAAATGCGCGAAGAAGCAGAGGCCATGATTAGTGCAAATGGCTGGACCAAACCCGCTATGCAGGGAATGCGTAAAATCGACAGTTTCTTGAAGGAATCACAACGATTTAGCGGTCTTGGAAGCAGCAAGTATTAAGTGATTTGTGCAGATATAACATGAACTCATTTCTCTTTCTGAAGTGAATATGACTCGAAAGACCCTTAAGGACTGGACACTATCTGATGGAACACATATCCCCGCCGATAACATCATTGCAATTGCGAGTGGTCCCATGCACAAAGATGAAGTTGGTGTTTTGTACATTCATGCGGTGAAACATGCAATAATGAATGGATTATTTAGGCGCTATTCCCAGACGCTCACTCTTTCAAAGCATTCCGATTCTCAGAAATGCGTGACGGAGACGGAGAGCTGGATAGCATCAAGCACCAATTGGTTTCTCTGAACTTTGATCAAATTGTCTTCGGACATGGCCGACATGCATGGTAAATGACTTCCTTGACAGTTGAACACCTAAGCTGATGCACGCCTTGTAGCCCTGGTCGATTCTTTGCCGTCAACGAGATCAAGGCCATGTTTGCTCATATTCTGCTAGAATATGATGTACAGTTCGAGAATGGCTCGTTGGAACGTCCCTGTAACTTCCACTTTGAAGCATCGACCATCCCTAACTCAAAAGCGAGAGTTATGTTTAGGAAGAGGCAGACGGCTCAGTAAAATAGGATGGTTGTTCTCTCTAAATGTCCAAGGCAAAGTGTCAGGTGTCATCCTTCACCTCATGAAATCTGTTCTAAAAGAAATGGTCCGTGGTATCGTTCAAACCCAAGGTACGAATGTAAAGAGCCAAAACTTCCGCTTTGGATACTACTATCAATATTGATCCCAATAACTCTCAGTGATCAATCGATGAGAAAATTGCGCCCAGTTCTCGTCTTAGAACATGTATCTGCGAGAGGTTGATGTCCAGTGATCAACCAAACAGGCGTGATAACAGACAAGGTGGCATGCTACAGAAACGCGATGAAATTGTTCAAGATTCAAACGAGCAGGAATATAAACCCACCTTACAACTTTCAGAAACCCATGAACACAATCTCCTAAAATAATTAGTAATGTCAGATTATTATCCAACGAGCCAGATCTTAGAACAACGCAAGAGAACCCACCAACACATAGCTATTACACAGCTTGACTCACCAGCTCAGCCTGATTCATCCGTCGATCCATTTACCTCTTACCCTACTCATTATAATGCTTCTTACAAAATCCCAGCTTAAGTTGAACCCTCAGCCAGGTGCAATCCAAAATCCCACTGCTGTGATATGAGAGGAAAAAGGACCATATAAATGACTTGTTATGGAGGCTGTGTCTGTCACAGAGATGTGATTATCAGAAAGAGAGTAAAGGAGGAAGGCATGCACGAGAATAAAAACCGTAGCCACGTCGAGAGGATAAATCCGAAGAGCAACATTGATTTCAAAATTTTTACGTCGCTCATAAGCAAAAGAAGAATCGCGCTTGAGTACAAGTTCAAACAGTTTTGCAAAACAATGACAACAGACGCGTAAGAGATCGATGGGGTATATGATGCATAAGGAGAACCACGGAGCTCAATGATTGGGAGACATGGAGACAGATACCCGATCAGGTGTCATCGACAGTGATCACGGGCGGCTTAAGGCCAGCCTGGACGACCGTGAGCGAGCATGAATAGGTCATCAGGATACCCGTGGCGCTTGCAGTCGGTCATCTTGGCAAGCATATGTCCAATGACATCAAAACTCTCTGAATGATGTGCGGGATGACGATATCAGCTGTTATTCTGTTCCAGTGAAATTCATGCCAAGTTGACTCTGAGAGAGATGGCGAAAAGATGGATGCGAGGGAGGTAATTCGAACTTTAATGCCGGCATCGAATTTTCTTGCGTGTCAATGTTCAAGCCACATCGCCGTAAGAAAATGTCTACATAAATTTCAATCTAGTCCTGAAAGCATTCAGATAGATGTGTCTGTTAATCCTCTACATTCTGCTTCAACTGTTTCACAATATTTGCGGAAACTGTTTATGTGCATCAGCCACAGTCATTCATTTTCTAATCTCTGACTCGCCTTCGCATGCTTTCCGGATTTTCGCCAAACTCGCTATTTGCTTTCCTTCGATGACCTTTTGTTGTGCAATCGTGTCCTTCTGGAGGTCTTCCAATCCATCCTATTTACAAAATTGAGTATGAATCTTAGTGGCAGGCAAACTCCCAAACATACCCTATATTTGACGGCAAAAATGTGTATTTTCCCCCAGAGTGCTGTAATCCTATCTTCCGACACGGAGTATTCAAGGATAAATTTTTGATAAAGCGTCTCCCTAAACAAATAAATTAATCAATAATTTGTGTAGAACAAACCAGGCCCTACAACTTTTGCATACATTCTTGAGCCCTGCTTTCCAATGTGCTGACCTACCACCTGGTTTATTGGTTGATTTGAGATGCATACAGCATGTATACCTCTTCAGTTAGCTTGTTTTCAGCGGCTTGAAGAAATTTCGCTTGTTTATCTCGACTTTTGCGTAGTTGAGTTGCTGAAGCGTGAGTTACGACTTATCTGTGCTATGGCGGACGCATATGTAAGACAAAAGACCTTTATAATGATTGATTAGAGCTTGTTCAAAGCTGAAAAAGAGCATCCGTCAACTCTAGCATCACGAAAGGAGCAGTCAAAGAAAACCTGGGATCATCACTACTTCCTTGGGAATTCTCGAATACAAATTCATCCGCATTGTGCGAAGACATAGGTAGAGGTAGAGACAAACAATGCAAGAAAACGCATACACTCACTTCTTGATGGCAGACCAAATAAATGCAAAACAGACGTCAAATTGAATCTGATGATATCAGGAATCGCGGGCAGAGTAGTACAGTATTGTGAATGTCTTGCATGTCCAATGATATACAACTCAAATCGTCGGATGAAGGTAGTGGTAGACTAGCATTAGGCATCTCGAGGAAAGCCCCGAGAGAAGAATGAATTAGAGCTATCTCGTGCCAAGGTCGCCATATTCTAAGGGTTAAACCCTCCTGGAAATTCTGAGGATTGCATAGAGGAGAAAATCTAGAGGCGTCTGGGAATCTGAGCAGAATATATATCAGTTGTCTCCGGGAAATGAATGGCCGGACGGGGGTTAGTATACGACAGAGCGTGATGGAAGCACAGAGTTTGTAGGGACCGGTGAAGATAGTGTGAACAATCTTGCAGATGCGGAAGGAAAGATCTGAAGATGTTTGCTGAAGAGGATGGCTCTCCAGAGCCGTCTGCCAAAGGTAGAGGGACGTCTGAGATTTCTTGAATAACTCAGTGGCGCGACCAGCTAGTCCTCCCCTATGCAGTCAATACATTCAGGTGCCGATGAATTATATTTTCAGAACCACAGACCTGACATGCTTGTTTTTTTGTGGGCTGACTAGGACGTCAGAGGCATGTTCACTGGATTGAATGCCTGGTTTGTGCTCTTGAAGCCGAAATATAAGGGCTGACAAGTCAACAGAATCGTCATCTTCGTCAAAGGGTGCATCCGTCAAAGAGGCAAAATGGGTTGTGGAAAGTGGCCTCATCTCCTTATTATTGTTGAGGGAAGATAACCCTGGGAAAAGGAGAGCCCGCCTCTGCGGTTTTTCTGAATCAATAGGACTTTGATGCTCTTTTAAGAGATAACCTGATTTGGATAACGGCTTTACTGCCGTTGTTTGGCGAGAGACAATGGGCACAGTTGGAGGCTCATGTCGTTTCATTGAGATGGCCTGTTCTGGTTCCAGATGAACGGGAAAAATGGGTGTCTGCCATCGGTCAGGACGGTTCAAGGTTTCTTGTACATCAACGGACTTGTTCTGCTGGACCTGTGGAGGTCGAGAATTTGGTGGTTTGGTCGTGGGTTGTTTCGAGGCTGGGAAGTGGAAGGCAGATTGAAATCTGGGAGCATGAAGACGTTGCGGAAGCTTTTTGGAAGGGAGAAAACTGTCAAGCTGAGGATGAATTTTTCGCCGTTTGCTTGTGTCTTCAGTCATAATGGTTGAATCAAAGTGGCGATCCAGCACGTGGTCCAGTCAATTATGATGCCTATGATGAGATTAGCTATCGGACTAACCACATGGACGAAGCGACTCTGAGAGAAATTGGACAGGTACTGGGTTGTCGATCGCTCTTGAATTTCTCAATTTGACTACTGTTACAAGCACTTTGTGTTTGGTTTTCACGGCCACAGCATCAACGAGAATGTAAAAACGCTAATCACAAAGTACTATGTTGGAAACATTATCTTAATGAAAAGGAATATACGAGGTCGTGTTGTCTGTCAAAAAAGCAGATCGCAGACTAGGCTGACACATTCAAACAGATGCTTCGCAGACACTGAATCTTGTCATGGACTTGCAGGAGCTTGCGAAGCAGGCAGGTCATGAGCGGCCTCTGTTAATTGGCATTGACCAGGAAAATGGTAAACTGTTCTCAAACATAAAAAGGTGTTATTGGTATAGGTCATATACTTTGGAGCATAGGATTAGTTTCGGCGTTCTCATCGCCCACTGCTGGGACTCAGTTGTAAGTTGAATCAAATTGATAATAGCAGATATACATTGACTTCTCATTTAGCCCTGGTGCAATGGCACAAGCTGCTATAGGGGACCTTGACTTGTCTCGAAAAATTGCTGCTGCTTGTGGCCAAGAGCTGAAGCTTACCGGAATAAATTGGACATACAGTCCCGTCGCAGATGTCAACATCAATCCTCTGAATCCGGTTATTGGTGGGTTGATGTTAATTTCCACCGTGTCTAACTCATGATCGATTGGTAAGTAGGTGTAAGGTCCTTTGGGAGCGGTAGGAGATCTCTGTGCAAATCCTAGATCGAGTGCTCAAAAGACTAGTTCCCCAAATCGTCTGCAAGTACGCTGCCGCTGCAAGTCAAGGATTTATCTCGAGCCTTGTTGCATCGTGCGCAAAACATTTCCCAGGGCATGGAGATACACATGTTGATTCTCATTTGGCCCTTCCTGTTAACAACAAACTTAAAGAGGAAGTTTATGCCGTGGATCTACTCCCGTTTCTGGCTTTAATTTCAGTCAAAGTTCCCAGTATCATGACAGCACACATTGCACTGCCCCATGTCACGGGGGACAACACACCGGCATCTCTATCCAGGAAAATCACGACCGATTTACTCAGAAATGAGCTCAATTATGGTGGTGTTATTGTGACAGATTGTCTGGAGATGGAAGCCGTGTCTTCGGTTGAGAAGGGGGGATGTGGGTGTGAAGAGGGTGCGGTGCGAGCCATTGCTGCAGGAGCTGATATGGCTATGATTTGCCACACATATGCCTGGCAAGTAGGTGCCATTGAGCAGACACATCTTGCAGTGGAAAGTGGGAGAATTCCATTCGGGGAACTCAAACGTTCTGGTGAGCGCATTGCTGCCATGAAAGATCAATTTCTTGGGGGTTGGAATGGACTTGTGGGACTCAGGCTCAAGTTTGCGGACGCTTGGGAGGGTGTAAAGAAGAAGAATCTTGAGCTGAGTTCAGAAGCGTATCGCAAGAGCGCAATCGTAGTCATGGACACTGGATCACTTTTGCCTCTCAAATCATTGCCGATTAAAAATGTGCTTTTGTTTACCCCGATGTGCGGTGATATCAACAGGGCTGTAGATGATTCCGCAGCAGACAACGATGCTCGACTTCTACGGAACATGGCTGCTCCATATGACAGGAAATTTGCGATGCTTCTGGAGTCACAGGGAACAGTCGAACACATCATCTATAGCCCTGGCGATCTACCGTCGTTGAAAACGAGCTCAGATGTAGTGATATTTGTGACAAGAAATGCTTTCAGAGCTCAGTGGCAGTGGATAGCCCTCAAAAAGACAGTCCAAAGGGTGGGAGACCAAGTGCCCATTATTGTCGTATCAAGTTGCGATCCGTACGACTTCCGACTGATAGACGAGGAGTTAGTGAAGGACAGAATTGCATTTGTGGCGACACATGAGTTTACGGTGGAGGGCTTTGCGGGCGCATCTGCACTGATCTTTGGATGATCACGTGGACCGTGAGGACAATACGTCCTCTGGTCTTCCATAGAATATATTGTATTCTACCTTTCAAATTATGAGAAAACTTTTCGGAAATAACAAACCAAAGCTTCGCAGATCATATTCAAAGGATGGCCTCCTTGCGGTCGTAGATGTGCCTTTCCCTCTGCCAGCCAGTTGCCTACACTCATATTGCAATAGGATCCCATGGCTCTGTATCAGCAACACGCTCCCAACGGGGCCCAGCAGCCTCGGATGATTCCTCCAAATAATTTGCCTCCCTCTATACGTAACTCTTCCAAGGATTCACACCACGATAACGGTCTAGCACTTCCTCTGGGCAGCTCCCCGATCCCTTCGTCATCACCATCGTCGCTTCAGGCATCACAGGTGTCGTTGGTTTCAAACATCAAGCCCCGTGATGTTCATGGTCACCGTAAGAGCTATAATTCAAGTCAACCTTTCGTATCAAACATTTTGAAAGCCCTTGAGCCCCCCCATGTAGAGGCTTATACGAATCGATCTGAGGATGCCTACTCTACTGTTGAAGTGCCCATCCGCAATTCAAGAGACCATTCAGACAAGCGAGAAAAGAAAGGATTTTGGGGCTGGGAACGGGCAAAAGATCATGAAAGAGATAGAGGAAGAGATATCCAGAAGGACGAGGGTACTGCGGAACTGACCAAGATGATAGGTCAGTAGGTGTTGCTCACCAGGTTTGTGTATTTCTCATAATATAGCTAGGTTATCTGGCTGCGACCGCTTTTGAGGACGGGGCGCTTGTTTTAGATGTATGCGATCGAGTGTCTGCAAACGAAAACAACGCCAAAGAAGCCGTCAAGGCGCTCAGAAGAGAATTCAAGTGCGTTGCTATTTGCTCTTCGCCTTACAATAACTCAAATGCCAAATTTTAAGGTACGGTGAACCTGCTAGACAGCTCTCGGCTGCGCGGGTATGTTGTTGCCGATCGCATCCAATGTTTTGCTAACTCTCCCACTCAGCTCTGGGCGATCATAATTCAGAATCGCTCGGACTTTTTTTTCTCTCAATCAGTGAATCGTAAATTTTATGACACTATTGAGGAGCTTTTGATGAACCCAAAAACCTCACCTGTCGTGAAAGAACGACTTATAGAGGTTCTTGGAGCGATTGTATATAGCAGTAGCTCAGGTACGTGCTCGTTAACCCTCAAACATCGGATGATATTTTGACTCAACTCGGGGTTCTCTAGATGCTAGAAACGATCGTGAAGGGTTTCGTGGACTATGGCGACGCGTAAAGCCCATTGATAAACCTGATGAGGTTAGTAACCATCATCTGACCACTCGCAAGTTGGCCATCAAATCCTGACATTTTCTTAGGGCATACCTTTTTCCGTGGACGATGTCATGTTCATTCCACCTGTTGGGTCTCGCAACTCGCAATATGGTTATCCTCCATCCTTGACTCCGGAGCCAGTAATTACGACCACAGAAGCTCCACCAACAACGCCACCTTCTATTAATGTATCTCGTTTTTCTATTTCGTTTCTCAGTAGGTTTCTCAGATTTCAATAGCAGCCTCGTCCGCACAGGAAGCGAAAATCTCCAACAAGAAATCGTATCATCCCCCATGATGAGGATGTACGCCGTCTCCTCCAGGAATGTAAAATTGGCCAAGGAAACGCCAATGTCCTGTCTCAAGCACTTTTCCATGTTAAGCCCGAGACGTTCAAAAAAGATTCTGTCATCCGGGTGATTTTTTTTCTCGGTTTATCTCCTATGTTGTTTATCTTACAATACAATGAATAGGAATTTCATCAAAAGTGTCGGTCTTCCCATGAACTCATTTATACTCAAATTCCATGGGCTACCGCAGAGGCGGAAAAGTCTATCTCTGCAAAAGACTCTCAGGGTGTCACTGGAAATGACCAGGAGATGACCAAGGAGCAACAACTTTTGGATGCTATTCTTGCGGCAAATGGAGAACTTTTTGAGGTATTGCAGCAGTATGAAGATATGAACAGAGTGGCAATGGAACGCAAAGCGGAGTACCGTAGCCTGAAGGAAACTCGACTAGGGGGAAAGGTGAGTAGACCTCTCCTCTTTTACCTTCTCTCGCGCCTTATTCATGTCCAGAAACATCTGGAGGTTTCAGAACAGCAGGATCTTAATTTGTCTCCCTTGCCTTTAGTATCACTATTGCGAAGTCGTTCTCCCTCTCCGTCTATACGTAGTTCATCACCTCATCATAGTTTGGACCTTCGACGACCGCTCCCAGAAGCGAGCCCCAATACTCTTGCCCCTCCCCCAATTGTACCAAACGGTCCCCGCTCGCCTGCTCAGCTCTCCCATCCACCACGTACTCCTCCGCTTACAACACTAACACCTACCAGCCTTCGAGAGATCGATGACGCGTATTACGTTGATGTACAATCAATCTATGACTCTAGCTATGATGATGCGGATGTCCCCATTCAACCTAGTGCCAAGGCCCTCGGTAAACAGAGAGCTACCGAGACAGATTCTGTTGATTGTATGTGCTATGTCATGGGTTTTGCTCCATCTTTTCTCATCCGTGGAATTATAGCTTATTCTCAATATGCGAGGGATAGTACTTACTTGGATGCTGGGCTTAACAGACAGAATTCGGTCATCTTTGATGATTTGGAGTCTGAAGATCACTATGAACCTCCTTGGCATAAACCAACACACTACGTGTATGATGCAGCGGCAGAGCGGACGGCGGCGCGGATGCGGGAGGAACATGATTCACAAGCAATATTGGTTAATGGTGTGCGTTAGCACAGACGTATGATGTTGATACTCACAAGGGGATCTATCGTGTAAGGTCCTCTGGCATTGGTATTGCCTGCTTCTTTGTATCACTGTTGTTGAATATTTATGCCCGATTTTTCCCTGATGATCCTTACCTTGATGTCATGAATCAGGTCATCTATACTTTCATGCATTTGGAGTTTTGTTTTAGAAATAATAAATCATAAATTGGTGTCCAATTGTAGCCTAGTATTGAGCTCATTGTCATATATTAATCCAACTATCCGAAGCAAGTAAGTCAACTAGTGAAATTTTGAATCATATACCGTTCATTGTTTATCTATCCACTCAGATACACAAGATCAAGTTGATATGCACCCATACCCAAGTTTATTATATGTGCACTTGTCATGAACACTGGAAAGATTTGTTGCTGAGTTAAGGACAAGCAGCACAAGTATGGGGGGAACTCAATGCAGAAGTACAACATACATCCATCTCTATTACACATATTTATCTTTAGCTAGAGTAATAAAGTAAGACATTTTGTCTGACATAAACAATAAGACATCACTATATTTTGAAGGGCAGTAGATGTGCTTCTAGGTCTTACCTGCAAGGTGGGCTTCTCAATAAAATAGATTGAAAATCTACTACTATTACATGGTATCTTAGTGCCTTTATACTAAGCTGATCACAGAAGACTGAGTTACAATTGTACACACCCTATATATACAATATGTATTTATGATTATTATTTTTTAATTCAACAATTTATTATGTGGTGTATGTACATAGTCCACAACAACACTTCTTTAACTTATACCACCATCACAACATGGTAGCACCCGAGTTTAGTGTAGTGAATCCAAGTTTTGAAAAGACTTGTACAAACCCCTATATGAATATCTCCAACAACAAAAGACCTCCTGATACTGCTGTCAATATACAACGAGGACATTTGCCTACTTGAAGTAATACTGGGGCTCCCCATAGCCACTCTTTTTTATCCATAGACTCCTTCCCCCCCCTCTGAGGAAGACTATACTGAAAGGATGGTCTCCATTAGTAACAAAATGGACTTTGAAATGTTGAATCCTGAGATGGAGAGTCTCTATTCTTCGTTTTCTAACAATAACACATTGCAATACCCAGCTCAAAACAAGGTGGCATCTAATGTCGCATTGCAATCTGACCTATCTACAATCCCTGTTATGCCTTCAGCCATCTCTTATAAGGCTAATGTCACTGTAGACCCTAACTTATGGGATGGTCACTTCGGTCTGGTATCCCTCTTTGGTACCAATAAATTTTTACAAAGTGATGCTCATAACATTTCCTGTTCTCTCATCTGCATTGCAAAATTTATTAGGCAAAGGAATATTTCAAATCATGACAGTAACAGGATTCCTCAGATTGATATATTTGGTGAAGCTGTATTCGATTTCATTTTGGCCCTCCACAAAGCTGGGTGGGACAAACTCAACACTTCAAATAAAAACCCCTTCAGAAATAAAGTCCAAGTGCAATTTGCCAACCATACCTTGGCTAACCACGATACAGCTAAAAATCCTATTGAAAAATCCCTTCATACATCCCAACATAATTACCTTCCAAACAATTGGAAGAAGTCAGAAAGCATATGGAACAGAGGAAGAATAAGAAGAGCTCTCCCCCCAAGTCATATGTTCAAGCCTCATCCCCTGCTGCTAACATACTCAAATTAAAAGACACTTTCCTGGCCCTTCCCAACAGGAAAATTATCAAAATTCATAACACAACCCTCAATAAAACCAATACAAAAGGTAAAAAAATTCAATACACCACTAAAGGCCCCTCTAGGAAGCAAGCCATTATCCCTCTCCTTGGTCAACACTTAACTGTAATCATGAACAATGCAGGGTTTCACGTTAGCTCTATCAATAGCTGCTTAAAAGATTTAAAATTTGCCTTGTGAGCAGAATTCATAAGACCTACAGCTGAAGGTATAATCATCACCACCAACAATGTCCCTGCTCCAAGTGACCTCACAATTATTGAAAAATACATCAAATCTATTGAAGGTATTGGACAAAGCAATGTTTCTGCTCCACGCCTTCCACAATCAAAGTCATATTTTAAAATTATAGGCATTCCATATATTCAGTCTAATGGCCTTGCTTTAACCAGCAACAACATTACTAATTACTTGAAAAAAAGTGATTAGTTTGACAGTACAACTTTAGTAGTCAGACCCCGTGTTATCAAAGTATCTCCCAAGTTTGACATGGTTATCATATAGATCGACATATGGGATTCACAGAATGATTCTAAAGCCAAAACACTCATTAACCACTCATTTAATTATGGCAGATCTATAGCTACTATTAGGGGTACCAGTATAAATCTAGATGTACCCCAATACCATAATTACTGGAAATGGGGCCATGCAACTTTTTCATGCAAGGCTCATAGTTTGAAGTGTCAAAAATGTGGTGGACCTCACAAGATCAAGCACCATAGAGACATGGCCTAGTACTGTAAAGCCAACTTCAAATTGAACCCCTTTGTCTTGAAACCAAACAAGGTAAACTGTGTTCTCACACTTTCAAGTGTGTCAACTGCAAAGGTGATCACATGACCAATGACAACAAATGCCCTTATTGGAGGTACAAGTTTAATTGAGAATAGCACTCAAAAAAAGTCCAAGAAGTCAGAGAAATCAGAGCAAATTCAATTTGTCTAGCTGTAAGTAGTTATCAGGACCTGCAAGACAATCCCAGATCTTTCTCAGAGGGTATGAGGTTAAGACAAGGAGAACTCAATAAAGTTCCCTCTATGAATTGCCTAGCTATTTATATAATTACATGTGGCTATGCTAAGACTATTCTAAGAGAAATCACAGTATCTATTAGCTACCATCTGTCAAGTTCTGAGTAATTCCCCACATCAGACAGCTTCTGCCCACACATTGTCTATGCATGGCAGCTGACTGATAGGCATGTGATCAAGCTCAGATCATTACTTGATCTTCCCATGCTTGTTCTTTTATTAGATCCTGACATTCCCATGTTATAGTTGTTATGTTTATATTGTCATATAGTCGTTAATTAATTAAATTAAATAAAGAAAAAGATAAGTGTCAGAGCAAATCATAACAGTAGTAGATCTGTTATATGATTAAGCATAATCTTTGAATCTTCTCCCAGAATATTAGGAAAAATAAATTACTCACTAATACCATTCTAGAAACTCAAAAAAATGTTTTTGACATTATCTTCATTCAAGAACCTCCCCATTCCCTTTTACGAAAAAATTCCCAGTTATACCAATTCTGAAGGCGACCTATTCTATGGCACCCTAAACCACCCTGAATGGTCTCTATTCATACAAAATGATGGAACTATTAAAAATTACCCCTGAGTCACAATGTACATTAATAAATATCTCTCAAGAATGAGGTTCTCTCTCAGAAAAGACCTTATACAGCACTGTGACATTAATGTCATCAACTTCCACAATGGACAAAACATCAACTTCATCATCAATGTCTACTCCGACAGCAATCAGATGGCTCTTCAGATGTTATGCAACAATATAAGAAATATAGAAAAAACGTTAGTCATGACAGGCAATTTCAATATCAAGGATAGCAATTGGAACCCTAATGTCTACTATTACTCCATACATATGGAAGACCTCATGTCTATTGCTGATAGTCTTGATTTAGATCTAGTCTCACCAACCAACCCCAGCCCCACTAGATTCGCAGACAATCATTGTGACTTTAATTCGGTACTAGATTTTGTCTTTATGGATCCAACTAACCCTGGTTTCAACAAACATACTCTCAACCCTGACATTTGTCTGCCTTCTGATTATGTTCCTCTTATCATAGACATTAGTATAAAAGAGGAAAATATTGATATCATGATTTAATCTATTAAGAAAGACAACAAAGAAAAAGAGGCCTTTATCAAATCTATCATAGTAAGCATAAGAGGCATTGATATATTGGACCTTAAAAACCAAGATAACATACAAAGGTATGTCACTCTTCTTGAAAATGCTTTTGGGGTTACTTGGTCTTCCCATGCTACAACTAAACATATTATGAAACACTTCAAGGAGTGGTAGAATGACTAGTATGCTGATTGTCTTAATATGTATCATGAGACAGGAGATTTACAGAGCTGGAAAGTCTTTAAAGTGGCAGTTTGGAATGCTAAAAAAATATTCTTTGACAAAAAAATTCATGAAATTGCGACATCCAACAAAAGGCCTTGGGATCTTATGAACTGGGTGAAAAAGAAGAACCTCCCTGCCATTGAGGTGATATACTTTGAAGGACAGCCCTGTAACAATTTCATAGTCCTTTGGAACACTTTACACAATTCCTATAACATGGCTGAGAATAGACCAATCAATACTAGGCTCTTAGAAGGCTTTAACCAATGCAACATCATAGAATGGCCTCCTCTCACCTGCTAAGAGTTCAAAGACATTATAGCTAAGTGCTCAACTTCATCTGCTCCAGGCCCTGATCATGTTACATGGAGACATCTTAAACCACTCACCCTTGACAAAGCCTGCCTGAGAAACATTGTAAATATCACCAATGCATGCATCATAGTAGGATACTGGCCCACTCAATTCAAAGAAGCTACTTCAGTCATCATCCCAAAACCTAACAAAGAGGCATATAACATCCCCAAAGCATTCAGACCTATCATCCTATTAAACATCACAGGTAAGTTAATTGAGAAAGTTATCAGCCACCACCTTCAATTTCATCTATTGGCTAATGGGTTCCTGGATCCTAATCAACTGGGAGGTATCAGACAATGCTCAACCATTGATGCTGGAATATACTTCACCTACCTCATATGTGCTGGATGGGCTAAAGATTGTCACATGAGTATTATTGCTTTTGACATAGCTCAATTTTTCCCCTCTCTCAACCACGTCTTTCTATCATTATACCTTGAAAAAGTGGGTCTGAATGCTAACTTACTAAAGTTCTTCCATAGCTATCATTTTAACAGATCTACCACATATGTGTAGAATAGTTTCACTTCTCAAAAATTTGCTACAAGTATTGGTGTTGGACAAGGATCAATGCTCTCCCCTATGTTATTAGCTATTTATCTTGCCCTTATTATAAAAACATTCAAAAAAAGAATAAAAAATCTAAAAGAAAGCATTGCCACAGACATTTTATCATTTATTAATGATAGTCTTTTAATTTCTCAGGAGAAGAGTTATGAGCTGTTTTCTGCTTTTCTTTTAAATAGTTACAACATGATCTCTAAGATCCTTTTGGATGTGGGCCTTGTCATAGAACATAGCAAATCAAAAGTGTTTTATTTTACATGAGCTCAACATCCTCCTAATCCGTCTATTGGCCTCACATTAGTGGGGGGCCCGGTACTTCAACCCAAGCCCATTTGGAGGTATCTAGAGTTTTTCTTTGACCGCAAGTTAAACTTTCACCATCACATTTACTTGTATGCTATCAAATGTCTCTTAACATTAAATGCTATGAAAATGCTAGAAAATTCATTAAGGGGCCTATCACCTAATCAGAAATGTCTCTTATACAAAGAGTGCATCCTATCAATTGCTCTATATGGATTCCAGCTATGGTTCTTCAAAGGCACTCCTACTGTAAAAAATCTTACAGAACTAAAGAAAATGCAATGAAGAGCAGCTTTGTGGATTATGGGAGTTTTTCACACATCTCTATCTGAAGGCATTAAAGCTATAGCTGGTCTCATCCCAATAAACCTCCATCTCAAAAACTCAATAGATGTCATCACCTCAGATATGCAACTATACCTTCATCACATGCTATCAACTCTCTTCTTGACCACCCTCATAATAAAAATCAAAAATCTCACAAGTACTTGTTAGCTAACTTCACTAGCAAACAGCAGTCAAAACTGAAAAGCCCTATCAAGAATGTCAACAAAAGGCTAACAGAAATCAAAGACAAGTTTTATTCTTTTCATTTTATTTTTTATCCTGGTTTGCGATTAGTCAATCATTTTTCTGATAGAATTACTTTTCATTCTTCTGAATTATCCTTCCAATAATGAAGGTTTATTTGTCCATTCATCAAAACTAGATATTGCTTTCAGCAAAATGCAAACAGCTTGTGTGGATATTGCTGTCATCACAAACAGAAGTGTCAAAGCAACAGGTTCAGCTACAGCAGTCGCCCACATTTGGAAAGACAACAAAGTCACCAACCATCTCAAAGTTCATGTCACTAACATTACATCATTGGAAGCTGAACTCATAGCTATACACATTGGTCTCATGTCAGTATTCAAAAACATGGACACCCATTATATCATCGTTATTACAGACTCACTTGCAGCTGAAAAAGAAATCATCAGCTTAGGCAATCAATATCTTCAGAAATCCATTATTTCCATTGCTGTTAAAATCCAAATGTTCTTTGAAAAAGACAGATGCAACTCAATATATTTCTGGAGTAGCCTAAGTATGCTTTAATAGACCTATACAGTGAATTATGAAGAAGTCCTTGGAACGAGAACCCTTAAGAGGGAAATGGTGTTATGAATTGTCCAATTCCTCTAAGGCAATATTTATTTTATTTTATTTTAATTATCAGATATACAGGAACTTATTACCAAATTGGGAATGGTGACTCAATAGGGAAATGTGAGAGAAAGATAACATATACAAATAGACAAATTGTATAAGTAGTGTAGAGCAGGTAACAAGAACTCTAACAAGTTTTCTTTGTCAATTTTGACTTAGAGTGTAATCTTAAGTTATTTCAACTGAGAGTTACTACACTATGTCAGAGTTGGCAAAGAGAGCTCATTAGAGTTCTTAATAATTCTTGTATACTACTTATGCAAATATTCTATTTGTATACATTAGACTACTTCCATGCATCTTTTTTGAGTTACTATTCCCATTTTGGTAATAAGTTTCTATGTATCCAATAAACTGAAATTAAATAAAAAGAAAAAAAATATTGACTTAGAAAAAATAGTAATTCATAATATTATCTTCCTCTCAAGAATTCTTGTTTTGAGGACTTTTCTTTACAGCTCTCTGTATAGGTTGCTTAGATCATTTATATATTTTTTTTATCTTTCAGTGCTTCTAAATATTTTCTGTTTTTTTCAATTTTCTGTCAATTTTCTTTATTTTTTTCTTTGTTCTACTTTTCTATTATTTCTTTTTTGTACTTCTTTTTTTCTTCTTTTACTTTCTTTAGGAATGGGTTCCTGCTGTATCTTGAGAATAGATTCCTTTTTTATTGTCTCCAATTTTCCTTTAATATTCTTTATTATACCTTTTGTTTTTTTGTCTATATATTAGCTTTGCTATATATTTCTTTATATCATAAAATAATGTTAAAGATAGCAGAGTTGATCTGTGCTAATATTAATAATAAAAAAATAAAAGAAAACTAAATACTCCGAGGTCTAAGATAAATGTTGTCTAGAACTTGATTACAAGTATATTACCAAAAAAAAGAGAAAATGTAAGATCTGAAATATTGCCAAGTTCAAAATGTTATTTTGTTGATAACAGAAAGAACAATCTTGGTTTCAACTTGTATATTGCACTCTGATCTTCTATTGCTATGTTGGTCATTAATTTCAGAGTAATAGAGTTATTAGAGTATAGATTAGTATTATGAATTGCCACTTTCTCTAAGTTAATATTTATTTTTCTTTTGATTTAATTTTGGGTTTGTAAATAAGTACAAACAAACATATATAAGTAGTGTAAAACAAACTAATGAGAACTTTAATAAGTTTGCTTTGTCAAACTTTGATATAGAGTAGGATTAACTCAACTTAAGTTCTTAATCCTTATTGTAATGATCCTTAACCTTGGTTAAGTAACCTTAATCCAGATCACACTCTAAGTCAGAGTTGACAAAAAAAACTCATTAGAGTTTTTGCTAGATTGCATACACTACTTATATATATCCAATTATTTGTTCTTATTTACTGATCCAATGATACTACATAATTAAAGAAAAATAAAAAGAAAAATAAATATTGACTTAGAGGAATTAAGCAGTTCATGATACTTATAGTTAGAAAGGAGGTATATAAAAAGAAAAAGAGTAAATATAAGTAACATTAATCTACAAACTGGAGAACTACAATATAACTACTCAGTATATATACCAAGTTTTAAAAAAAAGGATATACATGGAATATGGACTACAATGTAATTCTACAGGAAATTAAGAAACTAGAAGTTCTACTATGAAAAAAAGAATAATAATTAATTAATTAAAAGAAAAAGAATTAAAAATAAAATAAATACAAAAATCATGTATATAATAATATCTTTCTCTTAGAGCTGAGCCTTTGACTATGTTTTCTTCTAATACTCTAAATATTCTCATTTTCTCAGACTCTGACAATGAATTCCAACAGGAGTATAAGTTAGCCAGACAACAGAGACTTGAGAAAGAGGTCTGAATGGAAAAAGCACTGGCAGAACATAAGACAAAGAAAAAAGCTCAAGCTGTAAAAAAACTTTGTTCAGAAAAAGAAAAAAGAAGAGAGAATTCAGAAAGAAGAAGAAAAGAGAATTTAGAAAAAAGAAGAAGAAAATCATTTCCATGAGTTAAAAGAGGTTTGCAAATCAGAAGTTTTCCACCTTCAAACTGATGCTTATTTCCAGAATTTTCAATAAATGCAGAGTTAAAACTTTTTTAAAAACATAACACTGATTGAACTCCCTGTCCTTTCCAAAAAGCATCAAAAATGTTTATTACTATATGAGAGTATTCAGAACTAAAGAAAATAAGAAGTAGAGAAAAAGATTATAGGTCCAAAAATAGGACTACTCAACCTATGTTAATGTTGTTATAAAACAAGACAATTTTGTGCCTTTTAACTGTTATTGTAAGTTTGACTAATTTACTTTTCCTTAACTTATTTTCTTTAGCAATGTAACTATCTATATCCCCTATGTTGCTTTGAAAGTCATTTGTCAAATTTGAAATCTGGAGGAAGAAAATTACTTGGATAACAAGAGAGCTTGGAAACAAGCTCATATCTGGAAAACTAGACAAGATGTAGAGAATGAGTGAAGAAAAGATATTCAACAACTACACCAAAAAAATATGGGTTTTCTTGATTGAATATATAATACATTAAAGAAATTGACTGACATAGATAGATTGGCAGAGTTATATGAATTGGAGCCAGAGTCAAAGGTGATTAATCAGGATAAAGGAAAAGAAAAAAAGGTGATTAATTTGAATAATGAAGAAGAGATAAAGAAAGCAGAGTTTGTAATAGAAAGAGTAAAAGAAGGAAATAGTGAAAAGGAAGTGTTCTATAGTCTAATACCTTCTTTATTATGAATTGCCTTTTCCCTCTAAGTCAATATTTATATTTATATTATTTATTATGTAATATCATTGCATCAGTAAATAAGGACAAATCATTGGACTTGTATAAGTAGTGTATACAAATTAGTGAGGACTCTAATGAGCTCTCTTTGTCAACTCTGACTTAGAGTAGAGTTAAGCCTGAGGTTGCTCACTAAGGACTAAACTCTTACAAGTAGACAAAGGATAAACTAAGATTGTATTAGGTCAGATAGAAGTGAGATTGTTAAATAAAGATAGTGATCAGAAAAATATTGACCCAGAGACCTAATCAATCAACAGATTATAGCAGATAAGCTAAGAGTGACCTAAGACCAAAGAATAGGAGGAATCAAGTAGAGTAACATAAAAATCAAAAGTCATGCATTTACTGGAGGGAAAAGTTGCAGGCATAGAAACTACCTTAGAGATAATATTATTCAAGGTTCCATTCAAAAACACAATTCCATAGGCAAAGTAGGAGATGTAGGCAGAGAGTGTTTATGAGCAAATAAAGAGTCTACAAAACAATGAGTCAAGCCAGAATCCAAGGCCTAGAAAGGTATACATTAGATATAGTCTGGGGCACATACCAACAGAGATGTCAAGATTAGACAAAATAAGTTGGAATCAGAAAAAGCAAATATGCTGAGGTGCTATCACAAATAGTCACTTACTGATTTGTAAGTGATGAAGTAGTTCTTTAAAAATTAGCAAAGTAGAGCAAGTAACAAAAAATGTTGTTAAGTCTGAGGTCTAATTCTTAGACTGAACAGGCTTAAATACATAAATAAAATAGTCTGTATACCTAGACAGAGTATTACATATCTACTGCCTATTGTTCTATATATGGCAGTCCTTTTGTAACAGGAATAGAGATAACCTAACCATCAAGAGGCAGTCCTTTGTTCTATTCAAGGACTGATAAGTATCTATGGATAATAGATCAGTGTTATGTTAAATATTGAGAGTCTTATATCTTTACAGAATCTTATTGTCTTGTGATCTATTTATGATCATCAGAAGCATATTAAAGAGAGCTTTCATGTGTATATGAAAGCAAATGTCTGTATTTGGTGGTTCTTAAGATATTGATAAATTAGTGTCTAGCACTTGATGACCTGATATCTTAACATATACTGATTGCTTTAGAACATTTTGCACATTGTTTGAAAGGTCTTCTTAAAGGCTTTAAGATACATTTAAGATTATTAGAATTGTCTGAGTATCTATGGAGTTATGGTCAAATAAAGTTTGTGATAATATCAGAGTAGAAATAAAATAAAACTATGATTTATGAGTAGATAGAATTACTCTGAGGTTTAGATTGAAAAGTCTGGAGCTTATTTGTGAAGACACTATCAAAGATAAAAGATATATAACTACTAGTCTAGAATGATAATCTGTGAGTCCAGAGCAATAGTTAACTAATGATAGAGCAGAACAACCTTGGCTTTAACTTATATGTTGCACTGCAATCTACTGTTATGTGTGTGGTTACTAATTTCAGAGAATCAGATTTGTTGGAGAGGAATGCAATAGAAAGGAGGTATAGAATTATAGACAAAGTAACTTTAATCTACAAGCTAAGGAAATACACTGTAGAATATTCATATATATAGAAGTCCAAATAGAAGTTGTACATGGAGTCCAGACTACAATGTAATGTAGATTAGAAGGAATTAGAAAGGAGAATTAATAATTAAATGAAAATAAATAATCACTAATTCTGATGTGCATATGACAACTGTATTCTATTGTTTTGTATTCTCTTGCTGACAGAATTTGTATCATATGAGAGATAAGAGATTGTTATTGTACTTACATCCTATTGTTTTGCATTCTTTTACTAACACAACCTACTACTTTGACAGACTGTTAAAGAAAGGAAGTGTAGCAGACTGACTTCAACATATACTTAATACCATTCAGAATTAGTAGAGGGATCAAGCCAGGCCAGAGGCCCAGGTGAAAACCTTATTCATAATAACAAGGGTAAACTTTATTACCCTTACCCCTACTCTAGGGGTATATCTTACCCCTAGTTGGCCCTAATTGTACTTAACACTACAAGAAATTGACCTTGTGGACATGGAGGGTAAGGTTACAATCAGGAAATATGTCACTTCAAGAATTTAGATTATATTCTGACACTCTCCTTAGAATCCCTATGGGAAGTCACCTTATGTCCATGTCAACAAATCTCATCTAGAAAGATCACTCCCAACCTCATAAAGCATAATCAAAAAGCAGCTTGGGCAGCTTCTCGTTCAGCGAATGAGCCCCTTGGCTCCCAAGCACAGGCATGAGGATTTTCCCTTTTTTCCCTTCGTTGACTATCAGGAGCACCCCAAGCCCCTCCACCAGGTGTCTCAACCAGAAAACGGTCTCCTTTACCCATAAATACGGTCGCTTTTCCTCCGATATTGATATTCCGCGTTCCTATGTCGTTTTCCTCATACATGTCCCTATCCTCTGAGCGTAATTTCTTGATCCATGTATTCCTTCCCAACGAGCCTGAACCACCACTTTCCATGCCATACGGCTGCCTGGTTCTTCTCTGTAGATAGGCGATAAAAACATTAGTTTCTCTTCGATGAGACATTGAATAGGCTTGCCTCAGAAAGGATTGACACTTGCATAGGCTCCAAAAATTCAATCTCGCGATGAACGCCTTCACCACCGCACCATCTTCCAAGTCCTGCAGACCCTGAACGTAACCCGAAACGGTGCACCAGGACGGGATACCTCCGCTCAAGAATTTCGACGTCACCAATTCGAGTATTTGTGATATGAGTATGTACACCATCTGTTCCATGCCAGCTGGGTCCAGCGCCCGAACCACCAGCGATCGTCTGATGATGATTGAGTGGAATAAAATTACTGAGTCTCACATCATTTCACACCTCGTAGTAACCCCACCCAGCTACAGCCTTCCCTTCCTTATCTTTTCCACCGGTGCCAAAGGTCAGGTTACTGGAAATATCAGCTATTGAAGGAGGTTTCACTCGGAGCCACGCGAGAGAAAGCTCACTTTGTGCAACCCTGGCTAGCGGCACACGCGTGGAAAGCCTTGAGTACTACATCCACGATCCTCTGTGAAGTGAGAACATTCCCACCACAGACGGCGGCTGTACGAGAAGGGCATAGTAGTGATCTTTCCGGAATCCGAACTATGCTGAAGTCGGTGAGAATCACTAATTTCCTGAGTCGGCACTCACTGTCCAATGGAACGAGGCAGCCCGCATTCAACGGAATATCCATATCGAGCATCGAGCGCATACAATAAATCACAGCTGAGTGGACTACTGATATAGGAGTGTTCAGATTGCCTCGGACTTCGCAGCCAGTTCCTTCAAAATCCAAGATAGCTGAACCCTCTGATTCGTCTATTTCAACACGAAGGGATACCTGTCCGAAAGCCAATTAGTGTAGGTCAGTATAAGGAACGACGAGGGTACTGACTGGCGACCCATCATCCAGATAGTCTACAGCGGATAGAACATTTGACCCAAGCCTCTTGGCGATGGCTTTGAGCAGATTACGAACACACATCTCCGCATTAAGCCGAATGTGATACATATATTCTTGCACAGTTTCCAGACCGTAATCGTTCACAACTAAACGGGAACTGAGCAGAATTTCTGAGCAAAAAGAGATATACTCAACTGGCATGAATCAGTTGGATTCCTTTGTGGTTCGCAGCGATTTGCTGGTAGATAGTTAACGGGGTTAGTAACTAATATTAAGACACTTCTTCTCTAACACACCGCTTTAAGGTCACTCTCAACATCACGAATGTTTCTACAGCCGGAACTTCCAGGATATTGACTCGGCTTGTCAATCATGTGTTCAATTAAACCCTTTCTGTCGAAAACCCCACCGTCCACAATCTTGAAACTCTCAATCTCGGCACCTTCCTCGAAGATGTTTACAGAAGTAGGTGGCATGGAGCCGGGCAAGATTCCTCCGATGTCAGCATGATGACCCCTTGATGCAGTGAAGAAGATGATCTCCTTGGAGTTGGGAGCAAATACTGGAGTGATTATAGTTATATCGGGTAGATGGCTGGGCAGAAATAAAATAAAATTTATGGCTTCATCGATTCGAAAAACTTACGATCCACCTGCATGAGGAGAGTTGGTCATGAGCACATCACCCTCTTTGAGTGAACTTCGATGAAGTTTCATCTGGTACTTGACCGCACTGTCCCCAGCGAGTAAGTGTGCGTGGATCAGTGCTGGACAATACAACCAACAAACTCATAGATCCTAGATGGATTGGAATAAACGGAGCATTCGCTACCAAGTCGCCATCTGGGGAGAATAAGGCACAAGAGAAATCCAGACGTTCTTTAATGTTCGTGCTGATCGAGGTCTGCTGTAATGATCGACCCATTGCTTCCGCTATACTCATGAAGCGATTGGCGAAAAGCGTGAGTAAAATGGGATCAGGTCCTTTCACAGCAGACATCTATCTAGACTGCGAAAACCACAGATCAGAACGGCTATCTCAATGTCAGCCTTTTCATAAGCTTACTCTCCCGAAAGAAAAAGTCAGTAAGTGATGAGCTAGCAAGTATCCGAAAGGTTTTCTGGGGTTGGGAATGTTATGGCACATGCCGAGTGATCATGTGCCATAAATTATTGAGGTTGAAATTTCTGTTGACCTCATTTCAACGGGGCAGGAGTAATGGAAGCTACGCTTACAGACTTCCTCAAATCTCAGGATGATCTTGTGCAGGAGGCTGCTCTTGCTTTGCCTCACCAGTTCTCGCAATGTACCTGGTTGAAAGGCCCATTGAGGTACTCGTCTTCACCGGCGGCATGATGTCCGACTGACCATCCCAAGGCAAGCCGTTTATCTTTGTCTGACATGTCCGGAAGAGCGAGGAATCTGTTCTGCTTGCTCAGTTGCATGCCATACGAACCACGAACAAGTTGAACTGTGAGTACTTCCGGCCAAAATATTCTACCTAGAAATGACTTTCCCTCCTAGATTTCCAAAACGAAACTTTCGATGCGACTGTCCAACAACGGCAATCATCCACCCCTGTACGTTGCACTCGAAATGTGAAGAGGAAAATGCCTCGAATCAATACGGAAGAAACTTTCGAGGAATGTTCTGCCGGTGTGGCAGACCATATGATGCAATGACCGAACGCGAAACTATGATCCAATGCTTAGCATGTGAGGTTCGGAAAACTCACCAAAATCAATTTCATAGATTCACTGAATGCTCTCCAGGATTGGTTTCACGAATCTTGTTGCAACTTGCGAGAGCGTCCTAGTTCTAGAGAGCTAAGTCCAATAGAGATGCAGGAAGAGGATGATGATGCTTCCGAAGCATCTTCATCAGGATTACCGCCACCCCTCCTATCCGGAAGTGATTATGAAAGTTTTATTTGTGCGGCCTGTGTTTTCGAGCAAGAATTTCTCCAAAAGTGGGCTGGAACTTCCGGCGCCATTGTTGTTACCAGGGAAAGTTTAGAGAAGCCGTGGCGTCTAGAACAAAACTCGGGCAATATTGTAAATTCCCAACTGGAGATCGAATGCCTCCCTGGCACTCCTACAATAGGATCAAAAAGGCCACTGTCTCTGTCCGACATGCCGGGTAGCAAGCGCATCCGAACTTCTTATGAAATCGCAGAACTGACACCTGCATGTTTGTTACCACCTGTGAATGATGTAGCATCTCAGATTTACGCAAGAGGATATGAAACTGCATTGGATCCTTCTACTTCGCTTGGAACTGGGGATATATTTCTCACAAAAGACTTTCGGAATCGCTGGTGTCGTTGCGATATGGTATGTATTTACTTCGGCCATTGACATATATATGTTGACATGAAAGTAGTGTCTACCTTCGCTGCAAGCACATCCATATCTTCTTGAGGAGGAAGAGACGTACGAGCCTCCAGAAGATTCTGATTCCGGTGAAATTACAATCTTCCTGCCCCTGTTCAAGTTTTCTGAGAGTTTGCGATGAAGGGCTCTCCCTTGAGGAGTTAGGATTGCGGGCCTTGGAGAGGATCCCACGGGACAAAGCGATTGATGCAATCCATGAGTTTCAAAATATGCGGTGCGTCCCGTGACTTTCTCGTCTTGTACCTTTCATCATCAGAAGTAACAGGAACAGTCTGATGACCTTTCTCAAACCGTTTGCACAGCAAGGCAAAGTAGTTAGTGAAGCCGATGTGCGAGGCTTTTTTGCGTCTCTTGTAGAAAATCCGAAAAAGACATGATTCAGTAGTCTTGCCGTAAGCAACCTTGGAATAGAAAAGTGTATGACATAATATCTGATGATGTAGTTTGACTTGACTCCCTCCATCGGTCAGATCTGGTTATCTTGTGTGAATGGTGGGTTACTCAAGTGATTTCTTGTGTGTCAGTGAATGTCCATTCCGCAACAAGATCCGAGCTCACCTGGAAGATCACGTCAACGAGCGAATACCACTTCTTTCGCACCTTTTGGATGGCGTCGATACAAATCAGAGCAGCCTTTTCTTCCCCACGGCCAACCCCCTGTTCCAGTCCAACAGCAACTCTCCATCAATGACCTGATTGATGCGCTCAGGCCTCCAGCCGTCCCCAAACTTGCCCATGCGCGTGCACTCGCCAATCTGTTACCAACTGCATCCCCACTACCTCGTACTTCTGTCATAAATCTAATTGTTTCTTCCCTCTGTGACATTAATGGACCATCATCTATCCAGGCCGCTGGATTCGACTTGGTTTCCTCCTACTGGGAGAACCCTGAAGTCACTGCGGTTGAGACCGCTGATCGCTTCTCTTTTTTATCCCTTTTCTTGGAGCCCAGTATTTCATGGTCTGCAGAGCTTTGGGAGTCCAAGTTCAAGGCACTTCAGTCTTTCACCAAATATGGCATTGATATCGTCGGTATTGAGAGTGCATTGGTCAAAGTGATTAAAGTGTGGATCAAAGGTGCATTTGAAGGCATTTTTAGATCAGATGGCAGTCTTGATTACACAGAAAGATTGGAGAGGGAGAGGAGTGTAGATGTTTTGGTCAAGTTTTTGTCTGATATTTTGAGCAAACCCGAAAATGTTGCCCGACTCCCAGAAGACACCATTCCTTCGGTACTACAATTTTATGCAAGTATCGTCGACAGATCGTTTGTACTCCTGAAGCCTTCAAATAACTTAGAGGAATTCTCGACATCGACAGATTCTCTAGTGCCGACTTCGCAGCCAAAACTCGGTCTCCATCGACGTACTCCATCTACTCTTTCCACGACATCCCTCGTATCACCCGTTCCTTTCATACCTCACAGTCCACATACACAGCCTACAGAGATTGCGATTTCGATATACCTGGATTATCTTCACGCTCAAATCAAAGTTCTATCTCCCTCAATAATTCAAGGTGTTTTGCCCCTTCTATTTCGTGCCCTTGCCTTCTTTTCCTCTCCGCTTCCACATCTTACAGTCCTATCTCAATCGCGTAAAAAATCAAGCTTGGAAGAAAGGGTGAATGAAACTCTTATCTCTATGTACACTGGCCCATACTCGACTACATGTGTGGCAGTTCACAAGCGCTCCCTCTATCCAGAATTCCCCGCCGATGGCGAAAGTCCTCCAGATTTTGACGATATGTCTACTCATACGAATGAAGATAGCACCGTAAGACGGGCTTCAATTTCTCGGACCTCTCTGCAGCTAGGTATCTTCACTTCTATCGGTGCGCATCGCATGCTTCGCAACCAGATTCGTCATGTCCTCACTGCCAGGCTTGTGCGCGCTTATATCTTGCGAGAGGCCTCCATCGGCTACTCTCACTCAGGTGCTCCTTCTCATATTGACGTTGAAGAAAAGATGATGGAGAAAGCTTGGCCGAGAGACGATCATGCTAATGCGGGTATTGGAATCGGGATTGGTGGCTCTAGCGAATGGGATGCCAGAAGAGTACGTCCAGCATTTGCTGAAAGCATATCATGTTGGATTGCCTGGATTGGTGAAGGTCCCCATATTGAAGCCCATTCCGCAAGTGACACCTACCAAGAGAGCTGGGATCACGAACGACAAAAAGCCGATATCATTCTCGAGGAAGCTGCAGGGCTGCTGAAAGACATACTTCAGGAAGTAGATTCTCGAGAAGAGGAGAATAATGGTTTGAATGATGAGGAAGCTGCTTTTGTGGGTGAAGCTTTGTATAGCCTTTGTAAATATATCCCTCCCCTCAGGCGAGTTAAGAGTTCTGGGATTGCTCTATCCCTGGTTGACCCTCTGCAGAAATTCCGACGGAACGCCATTCATCGTACCTCTAGACAATCCTTCGAGTGCTCCAACTGTGCTTCTCAGATCCATCACCTCATTACTTTCCCGAGATCACACGATTGGCTTGACCCCACTCTTGTCGACAATGCTGATATCTATCGCTGAAAATCTCACTGACAAGAACACAGCACGCCTTCCTGCATTTATGTTTGAGCAACATGAACTCACGCCCACATCACCTGATTGGCTGCGTAACTGGGAGATTCTACTCGGAAACACTACTGCCGTCAGTTCACAACGACCACTGACAAAATGTGCCGTTATGGAGGTCCTTTCCATGGTTTATGACAGCGTGAAGGAGATGCAGTTGTATCGTCGTCCGTTAGCCGATCTGGTGTTAGGGCTTTGTAGGAGTTGGATTGGTAAGCCAGAGGTTGAAAGCGAGGATGGTGACTTGTTGTGGAAGATCGTCGGTGAGGAATTAGTGCTCCGTGCTACCGAAGTTGCCCCGGACAACAAGGAAGACGGCAGGGAAACTATTGATGGTCTGATCAATCTGCTTAAGATTGTCAGCTTGGAACCATCTATCGAAGAATTGGAAGACATGGCAGATATTCGCTCAGCCTTATCGGACGAGGCTCAATTTTCCCGCATCGCGGCGAATATCGGTTCCTCTAACCTTGTCTCTCCCATCCTTTCTCGAATGCAAACCGAGTTCCATGCAGTGGTGAAAGACAAGGATAAAGAATCCGCTATACCCTCTGTCATGTCCTTACTATCGTCATTCACTTCGGCTGCAGCTTCTCGATCTCAGTCCAGTCAGACTCCCTTAGTAGAAGATAGACCAGAGCCAGCGCCTCCAGAACCAGAGAAAACCAAAACCAAGCCTTTACCCCGCGTGGTCTCTGCAGTATCGGCTCTTGTGAATGCCTTTTCTCAATTGGCATTCACTCCCTACATTTTAGTGGATGACCTACATCAGCTTGCTATCCGACTCTTTGAGGTCCTTCTTGACATCTTAACACAAGGGCAATCGGCTAGAGGTAAATTGACGGTGCTGAAGTTCCTGATGCGGTTGCGCGCCGATAGAAATCACAATATATATTTCATATCCAGAACTTACGACAAGGACAATCATATCGCTATGCTTTCGGGTTTGATCGGGAGATCGTCTTTTCCGTCACATGAGATGACTATTGAAGATTTCGAAGATGATCACCCTGAGGCCCAAAAGTCGCGTTCTAGGGCCGGGCAGGAAAGAGAGGAGAGACCGATTATGAGGGGGCGAGGTGGAGTGTCTCGTTCAGCGGGCAGTCGAAGTCGCTCGCGTGCGCCCACTGGTATCTTTCCGTCTGAAGTGACCAGAAAGTTGCGCCCTCCCCTGTGGAGTTTTCCAGAAACGATCACTTTCACGGTCGCTGAGGTTGACAGTACCAGCGAAGCACTTGTTTCATATCAAATTGGCAGCCCATCAGATGCGCGTAACATGCTTAAGGTCTCTCAGTACCTCAAAACAATCATCGGTATTCTAGAAAGAGAGACAAGCTGGGATGTACTATCCTATGTCCTCTGCCATTTGCCAACACAACTATCCAACAAACATCTCTTCTGTGGTCCATTATGCCGCCAATTCATCTCACGTTTGCTTCATGCACTATGCACTGGAATTCTAGATGGAAACTTAGGATTTCACATTGAAGCGTGGCCTCCAGGGATGAAGCCCAGAGACGCTCAAGGTTTGGCGTACCATTCGTTATCTGTCCTGGTCAGCTATTGGAGATGTTTTGAACCTCACCAGCGGCATGCTCTTGTCGAAGTCTTTCAATACGGTTTAGATGGACAGCTCACGACGATTAAATGTTGTCTGCATGCTCTGACGCTGTCAGCCTTCGAGCTTCGATCCTCTGTCACAAAATGTATGCCTGAGATTCTGGAGAAGCTTTCCCAGATCATGACGAATCCCAACATGTCGGTTCACATTTTAGCCTTCATCTCCATCGTCGGGAGTCTTCCTGCTCTTTACGCCAATTTCACAGAAGCGCACTATAAGATGGTCTTCGGCGTGGCATTGCAGTATTTACAACATTATAATCGTCAAAATGCGTCGCCGACCGTCTCATGGGCGTTATCCCAATATGTGCGAATCATGTCCTACACGGCTGTGTATATCTGGTACCTTGCACTCAAATTGCCCGATCGACCCAAGCATATGCCGTATATTACACGACAACTTATGCTCGCAAATGAAAGTAACAAGGAGCTAGACATTCCCACAGAGGTTTGCTTTGACTGGCTCGCGCGATACGCGTATTCATCTGCTGACCCACGTCCCGCTACATCCTCCTTTAGTGAGGTTGTGATGGATCCCGTCAGCCATCCTTCAGAGTCTGGTCCTCACGAAGTTATCCAACCCATGAAATCATGGATTATTGGCAACGCAATCATCACTATCAACGCGTTGCCTCGTGCGGGTTGGGTTGAGGTGTTGTCAAGACGGCCATCTGGATATACAAAGTTGATTTGCCGCCTGGAAAACGTGCCTATGGTAGGCCCTGGAGACGTGTCGCCAGATCTTTCTTCTGTACCAGCAGGCCTGATGTTGGATAGATCCCTGCAGAGAGTTATTTCTGCCACAGGAGTGATTGAGGACATAGATGCAGTTGAAAGAGAGGTCTGTTATTTCACTATCCTGTTGCTCAGAAGCTCAACAAAAAACCTTTAGAGGGAACTTCAGGAAGTTCTCAGACCACAATGTACCAATCAACTTCATCCCCCTCGCCCTGATCCCATCACAGGGTATGTGTGGAGCAAGACAGCTCCATCACAGAGACGGAAGGATGTGTTACTGGATCCATCGTACATTGCGCTTCAGCTTTCCCCATATCCCTTCAGGGACACCAACATAATTAAGATCAACGAAGAGGCTGGTCTTCGACGATTCCTGTTCTCGCTGGACCTAGTGCCTGTCATTGATACCCACAAAGTTGGTATCATGTATGTGGCCCCTGGTCAAACAGAAGAACTTGAGATTCTTGGGAACAGTCATGGGTCTCCTGCGTATACACGCTTCCTCGAAGGACTTGGTCGTCTCATCAACTTACGAGGACAGGTCGATGTTTATGCAGGAGGACTTCATCCTGACGAGGATGGTGAATACGCCTATGCCTGGTGGGACGACATTGGCCAAATCCTTTATCATACTGCAACCTTGATGCCTTCTCACCCTCATGACCCGCAGCATAATTACAAAAAGCGCCACATTGGCAATGACTACGTAAGGATCATCTGGAACGATTCCGGGAAGCCCTACCGCTTTGACACGTTGACAACACAATTCCAATTTGTGAACCTCGTCATCGAACCGCATTCACTCGGAGCTATTTCGGCTTTTTCCAATAACCAACATGAAAATGAGTATTTCAAGATCACTATCCAGCGTGCTCCTGGAATGACTGAGTTCACTCCACTGGGAAACTTCAAGCTTATCTCTGCCGACAATCTTCCTCTTCTTATCAGACAACTTAGTCTCTTGGCAGATTGGTTTGCTTCCGTGTTTGCACAAACGCAACGAGATACCGTTCGTGTAGAAGTAAAAACAAATTGGTCTTCCCGCTTGGAAGCCATCCGTCGCTTCAAAAGTCAACTCAGGAAACCAGAAGAGGTTGATCTTCCAGAAGGTATTTTCGGTCAAGAGGCATCTCGAGATTTTACGAATAACTATTAGTCGAGCTAAAAAGTATGTAACAAATGATACTTAGACAACTGTTGTACAATAGGATAAGACCGCATCCTTGCTATTTGACAAATAAGATGGTTATGTTAGATCAATGACATCACATATCACAGAAGGTATTGATTGGCTGGAAGCGTGGTCACGATGTTGTGTTAGACCTAGTCGAAGAGGATCGAGGACAGGCTGAGATACGCCACAGTATCCGCTATCTGATTCGTCGGAAATCTCAATCACAGAGGAACATTCCTTGGCGCCTTTACCGGTATTTCGAGGGGACATATGGAGTTTCGCTTTGCGAGGAGATTTAGTCAAAGGAGGCCTGCTGAGTTTTTCATTTTGACTGTCAGCCGACATTTTGCATTCTTCTCCCATATAAGTGGAAATTTTGGTCTGTTTGTTGCTCATCTGATCAGGTGATGGGGGAGCTATGAATGGATTGTCATCGTCAGACAGAGAAAGATAATCGGGTGTAGCTTCGGGGGCTACAGGTCTGAATGACTTATTCGGTCGAATTGATCGATACATATCCATGGTAAGCTCATCATCAGAGTCGGTCAGAGTGAGAGTCGACTCAATGGCTCGTGTGGATGGGACAGCAATCGGGGCAGAGTCACTGAAGATAGCGGCTACCTCGGCAGCTTTAGATAAAGTGATGGTTCGGGTGGATGATTTTTTAGTTGGTGCAGTGACAAGGGTCTTGACTCTGTCAGTAGGGGCAGGGATGGATTTGTTTAGTAATTCTTTTCTAGTCTTATGTTTGTGCCGAGGCTGTCTTGATGGTTTTTTTGACAGGAGACCTTCAGTGATGACGGAAGACCCGGGTACAAAGGTGGCCCCCGAGTTGGCGTCCAAAGTAGTGACAGTGTTTGACTGTCCGTTGCTCGCCAGTGAGCCAAAGACTTCCCTCATTTCTTGTTTTTTATTTTTGCTCGGTGTTGCGGGTATCATCTCATGAATGTATGGCTTTGATTGCGAACTTGCTGGTTTTCGCTGCTTCGCTGGCACTCTCTTTTGTTTCCTCCGTTCCTGAACATCCCGAAAATCACTAACCAGTCCTTCCTCCACTGGTTCAACCATACAAACTGGTATCCAGAGACGGATATGAGTTCTAGGATCCACTGGTTCCTTCGCTTTCCCCCTTCTTCTGCATTTTTCCTCTTCGTCTTCTTCTTGATCTGTTTCATCCTCGTCAGAGGCCCATTCATTTGGGCCCTCGGGTTGTCGGAGACCTCGGAGACCTGAGATAGCGGAGTTGACTAGTTGCGCAGGAGCAACTTCTAGTCGATATTCAGGGAGGCCATCAGTTGATACATGTGTTCTTTCACGAGATATACAAACAATTAGGTTTTGTTCTCTGGTTCGCTCTGAGTCGGTCTCGCTGTCACTATCGTTCAGGTCGATGGCAGAGATTCGTTGAACAATCATCTTTGAGGGGGTTCCAATGCCTTCATTGCGGTTGGGATGAGTTCGTTTTGGTTGATACTCTGCAGGTGATGTGGAATTTCTATCCATATCAAGAATCGCACGTCGGAAAGTTCGTAGAACGGCACCAGGCCAAATGACGGAACGAAACCGCTTCACAATGGCTTCTTCGTAGCCCCATTCGAAAAAAAGTTCGCAGGCACTCGCTACAGCTGCAATGTCTAATTCTTTCGACCAGGTGATCTTTGGATTAGATCCTTCGTGGCCAAGGCTTTCGGAGGTAACAGGGTTGACGTAAGAGAGTAAGACATCAATGTTGGGGAAAGTATCTGGCATAGATTTGGCAAGCGAGATGGCTTTTCGTGCCAAGAAACCTCGAGAGTTTGTCTGAAGCTCAAGTCGAACTTCTTGTCGCCAAGTATCAATAAAACTGACCAGTCCTTCTCGTGAAAGATCGTGTGCAGCATCAAAAAGGGCATCACCAAAGCCACAGCGAGCGATTGCGTGAGCAGTTGTGACGCCACAGCGCTCCAAGCCACCTTCATAGTCACCGCCGCTCATGAGACCGACTAAGATGAGACCGCCGCGAGTGAGCTGGATGTCAGAGTGTTCATGAATATCATGAGAGCGGAAAACGCGAGTATGATTTTTATCATCCTTTCCTTCCGAATTCAGAACGGGGTTCAACCTGTTTCCGGAAAGGTTGTTGCTTGGGCTGTAGACAAAGGTTAGCCTGGAAGGCGTTGAAAAGAATTGGAAGCTCACTTTCGAATTACCGTTAGTGCCCCAAAAAGAAAGGTGTCAACATCATCAGATAGAATTCCATCTATGACACCAATACGATTGAGATATGCCAACTCTGCCTCTGCCTCTCCAGGTGCCTGAATTAATGGTCGATCAGTTGGAAGAGGGCGATGGAGTAATGCTGATCATACCGTCCTCCATTCAAAGCCAAAAGCCTCGACTATTCTCTTCATTCCCGGGATGAGCTTGTTTCCGGCCTTGTTGATGCGCTTTCCTCGCTTGAAATCAGGTCGTTTGGGGCCATCGAACACAAAGAGAGGAAGGAAAGGCACTTTCAAGAGCGTCGCACACCGAAAGAAGAGGGTGCGCAGAACAGGGTTCTCACCCTCTTTCCCATGCTCGGCATGGAAGAACCATATACTGGCGTCGATTCCAATTCGGTAGCCTCTGAGCCCGCGGGGGTTTGCATTAAAACCCTCTGTGACCGCCAGTTCAGTCAAGGACCTAGTTTTTGCTGCCGGTCTCAGAATCTAAAAAATAACATGATTGACGGGTACCCTGGAAGGACGCGGAGACACACATCCCAAAGGCCTGCAACTCCCATGAGCACCAATTTCAATAGTGAATCAGGTTTGTGTGAGGTCCGGGTGCTCTTGAAACTTGAACCACCATGTGGACCAGTTTTTCCCACAGTTTTGTGAGTGGAAAGAAAGGACAGACATCGTACTGAGATGTCATCGCTTCTTTCTCACACACCACCATCAATGATGGTAGCGCCTTGTAAAGAGCTTGTGAATATACATGATTCTAAAAACCCCTACTATGAACCATCCAACCAATACTCAACTCCTCCCTTGTGTGAAACTGATGCACAAAAAAGGATAGAAATCCCAGAGGAACCCCACAATACAACAAACAGACCCCAGTCTGTCTGCTCCCTCAGCAGTACAGCATCATCAATCAACTATGCAACTTGCATGGAAGCACAAAATGGAATGTGGGCAGAACAAATGGATGTTGTTGAAGAGGGCCTTACTGCGAGCATACAAGTTACAGAGTAGGACAGTTACTGTAATTTTGTAGATAAGTATAAATATAGTTGTCATGAAGCGCTCAGTTTCTCTAAGTTAATATTTATTTTCTTTTCTTTTATTTAAAGGACATGTGAGAACTTATTACCAAATTTGGAACAGTAACTCAATAGGGAAATGCAAGAGAAAGATAATGTGTACAAATGAACATTTTGTATAAGTAGTGTAAACCAATTAGTGAGAACTCATTAGAGTTCTCTTTGTCAACTCTGACTTAGAGTGGAGTTAAGCCTGAGATCACTCACCAAAGACTAAACTCTTATACTAGAACTCATTTACACTTCTAGAACACCAATTGTGTTATAAACCTGCCCAAACCAAAAATAGTATACTTAGAGGGATAGAAAGAATGAGAACTATTCTTGGACAGATTAGATGAAGTATGCTAAAAATAGAACAAGAGATAAGTAAGATAAGATGGGTCATATGACTTGGTCACATGATAGGTTACATAATGGAACATTCTAGAAGGATTGCGGGAAATTACTTAAGCGTACACATAGACAAATAGAAATTGTGTATAAGTAGGTAGAGCAATCCACAAAGGAACTCCATTGAGTTCTCTTTGTTCTTTCATAACATTGAGTGTGATAAGGTGGTTGTTTCAACTACTTTGTCATTACATTAGAACTCAATATCCTACACTCCACACTGTTCATCACAAACCTTGTGCATTTCTCTTTTACTCTCACATTGCCCTCGGTATGCTGGTCATTATGACCAACAACCACTATGACATAGCTGGGCCCTAGGCTTAAGGGGACTGACCAGGAAGTTTAGACCCTGAAGGTGGATAAGATAGGACCAAGCTCAGGCCCTACCTTGAGACCAGACCTAACAACTGAGCAAGCTCATTATATACTTGTTTTTCTTCACATTATCAACCTTGTACTGGGAGCTCATTGTAGTTCCTACATGCAGAGGAATGACAGTCATCTCTCAAGGAGCTGTCTAGTTTAGGGGTTCGCATCTTTGCAGCAATAGCGTAACCCTATTACTAGGGCAGTAGTCAGTAGGGAAGTAGGTGCCTAGCTGGGAGAAGATGTACTCTCCAGTAGGCATAAACATAAGTTCAGAGGAAGATGACTGATCCTCATACAAGGAAAACACAACAGAAGAAGTAGACAGCAGTGTTAACTCAGTACAATTTTTTTGGACTACCATTGGTATTTTGGATACTGCTCTTTAGAAGACAAAAGTAAGAAAAGCTCCACCAGCAAAAGCCTTGACTAGTACAATGTATCTGATATATGTTGCAATGATCATGAACTAGACATAAATAGACAATATTATGAAAGATCAGAATATAAAGGGGAAGGTAAATAACAACAATATTTAATGTAAGATTTTTGGTATCATATGACCTCTCTAGGGGTCCAGTGTCATGAATTGCCTTCTGTCTCTAAGTCAATATTTATTTTCCTTTTTCTTTTTCTTTTCTTTTAATTATGTAATATAGTCGGATCAGTAAACAAGGACAAATAATTGGACATATATAAGTAGTGTACACAATTTAGCAAGGACTCTAACGAGTTCTCTTTGTCAATCTCCGATAAAGAGAGGGTTAAGGGTTAGGGTTACTCAACCTCAATCCAAAGCCTTACACTAGAACTCGTTATCACATCTAGCTCCTAACCGCCTCAGTTCTGAGCAAACTCAATTCTCATAATCTCCCTTGGTGTGAGATCAACTCAGATCTCTCCCAACTTCCTCATAGCCGGGCCACAGGCTTAAGTGGACTGACTGGGAAGTTTAGACCCCAGAGGTGGACGGCTAGAACCAAGCTCAGGTACTAGCTCAGACCAGACCTTACAATTGAGCGGTGCTTCTTAGTTACTTGTAAACCTCTTCTCATTATATACTTTGTGCTACTGGTCCATTGTGATCAGTCTACACAGAGGAATATCACCGCATCCTTAAGATTAGTGTAGGGATCTCCTCAGTGGGGTGATAGCCAAAGTATTATTAGGGCAGTAGTCAGTAAGGCAGTAGGTACCTGGCTGGGAGAAGACTTGTGCGCCCCAGCAGACATACTGTGAGCCCTTAGAAGAAGAAGACACACCCTTAAGCAATACATACCCTTTTACAAAAACAAACTATCTCACCCGTCCAGATCATAACACAATGTCCCTGGACCAATACAACAAACTCATGAGCGATATGCTAAATGAAAGGCGGGCCCTCGCCAAATTAAGGGCAGAATTAGAAGGAAGAGAAGGAAGAATTTGTAGGAAATGTGGGAGGTTTGGGCACCTCGCCCAAAAATGTAGAAGTGAAGAAGGGCAGAAGAAGGAGAAGGTAGTAACCAATAGGTTTGAAGCATTGGGGAGCCGGGTGATGCAGTGTGGGGTAAGAGAAGTAAGGAGGCAAGAAACAGTGAGGGAGGTGGTAAAGTGTTTTGGATGTGGGAAAGAGGGACACAAGAAGTGGGAGTGTCCTAGAAAGAGAGAAAGTAAAAGGGAGGAGGCGGCACCTTCGCGGGAAGTCTGGGAGAAAGTAAAACTACACTCTCGCACAAAAGGACTGCTGCCAAGAGGAGCCAAAATGAGTATGGAGGGATGGATGATGCAGAGGGAGGTAGTAACCTTTGTAGAATGTCGTGGGTGCGATTATAAGGGCACCAAAATGCAAGACAACTGGGGACAAGGATTCCTGAGCAAAAGGCAATTGTTACACATGTGGTGTGAAGGTTGTAGGCAGGCAAAAGAATAGAGAGAGAGAGAAGCACAAAGTGGGAGAGCAGAAAGAGTGGTGTGCAGTGCATGCAATGTAAGAGATGCAGTGAAAGAAAGCGTGAAAAGAAATAAGAAAGGGGAGATTTTCTGTCCACCATGTAGGACAGGAAAGAAAACGCCATGGTGGAATTGGGGAGGGGAAGTAGAATGGACAGTGCTTAGGGCCCAGAAGGAGGGGGCTGGAATCACTGATCCGAGGAGAGTGGCAGGAACTGTCAATCAGAAGGCAGTGCAAAAGGAGGAAGCAAGAGAAGTGAGGCAAACATTTAAGCCTCTAAGAGAAGTATGGATGAATGTGGGTATCGAAAGAGTAGATACGCATGAAGGAAGAACAGTAAGGGCTTTGCTGGACAGTGGAGCAACGGGCCTATTTATGAGCAAAGGATTAGCTCAGAAGGGAGGATACAAGTTAATGAAGTTAGACCGACCCCTGCAAGTGAGAAATGTTGACGGCACAGGGAATAGTGGAGGCGTAATCACACATGAGGTAGAAGTTAACATGTTCTACAAAGGACATGTAGAGAGAGTGAGAATGGATGTCTGTGAACTAGGGAAGACAGATGTAATTTTGGGTATATCATGGTTGGCAGCTCATAACCCAGAAATAGATTGGGAGAAAGGAGAAGTAAGAATGACGAGATGCCCACCATTGTGTGGAAAAATAGTAAGGATAAAAGGGAAGAAAGAGATAAGAGAAGATGAAAAGAAAATCATGAGATAGGCAGTAGACGAGAAGGAAGATTGGAAAAGAGAGGAGGAAATAGAGGCAGATCATAGGAAGGTGGAAGAAATGGTACCCAAAAGGTTCCATAAATGGTTGAAAGTGTTTGGAAAGGTTGAGTCAGAAAGAATGCCGGTTAGAAAGGCATAGGATCATGCGATAGACCTCAATGACAATTTCAAAGCAAGCAAAGCGAGAGTGTACCCTCTCTCTAGAAACGAAAAGGAAGAGGTACAGAAATTTGTCGATGAACATTTAAAGAAGGGTTACATCAGACCTTTTAAATCGCCCCAGACATCGCCGGTGTTCTTTGTGGGCAAGAAAGATGAGGGAAAACGCATGGTTATGGACTACAGGAGACTCAATAAGCAGACGGTCAAGAATAATTACCCTCTGCCATTAATTACAGATTTAGTAGATTCTATGGGCAACAAAAGAATATTTACTAAGATAGATCTCCGGTGGGACTATAACAATGTAAGGATCAAAGAAGGAGATGAGTGGAAGGCGGCTTTCACTACGCATGTGGGGTCGTATGAACCGGTGGTGATGTTCTTTGGGATGACAAACTCACCTGCCATGTTTCAAGGCATGATGAATGAAATCCTGAGAGATATGATCAACGAAGGGAAGGTGGCGGCGTTTGTGGATGACATGTTAATAGGAACGGAGACAGAAGAGGGGCATGATGAGTTAGTGGAGGAAGTATTGAAGTGCTTGGAAGAGAATGACCTCTATGTAAAACCAGAAAAGTGTGCTTGGAAGGTACAGAAAGTAAACTTTCTGGAAGTAGTAATGGGTCAGTGGAGAATTGAGATGGAAGAAGATAAAGTGGCGGGAGTATTAAACTGGCCGGTACCCAAAATGGTCAGAGACGTTAGGAAGTTCTTGGGCCTTGCAAATTACTATAGGCAATTTGTGAAAGACTTCGCAAAATTAGCTCGGCCATTGAATAACTTGACAAGAAAGGAGGAGAAATGGAAATGAGGGAATGAGCAGCAGGAAGCATTTGAGCAGTTGAAGATGGTCTTCACAAGTCGACCTTTACTAGCTGCACCTGATCTAGATAAGGAGTTCAGAGTTGAAGCAGACGCCTCCAACTTTGCAACGGGAGGAGTGCTATCAATTAAGTGTAAAGATAGTAAATGGAGACCGGTAGCATATATCTCTAAATCGTTAAATGAAACCAAAAGAAATTATGAAATACACAACAAAGAGATGCTAGCTGTAATATGATGCTTGGAGGCATGGAGGCACTTCCTGGAGAGAGCAAAAAGTAAATTCGAAGTATGGACGGACCACAAAAATCTGGAGTATTTTATGAGCAACCAGAAATTAAATCGGCGACAAGCACGATGGGCTCTATACTTGTCCAGATTTGACTTCGTGTTGAAGCACATTTCAGGAAGTAAGATGGGAAAGGCGGATGGATTGAGTAGGAGACCAGATTGGGAGATTGGTGTGGAAAAGGATAACGAGAAGCAGACGTTGGTAAAGAAGGAGTGGCTAGACATGAAAAGAATTAGAATAACAGAGGTAGTCATAGAAGGGGTGGACTTGATGGATAAAGTGAGAAAGTGTGAAGCGAGAGATGATAAAGTAGTAAAAGCAGTAGAGAAAATGAAGCGAGCAGGGATAAAGATGTTAAGAGATAAAGAGTGGCGTCAGGAAGATGGGTTGATGTTGAAAGAAGGGAAGGTGTACGTTCCCAAAGATGAGAAATTAAGGGCAGAAGTGATCAGGCTACACCACGATACGCCTGTAGGAGGACATAGAGAACAGTGGAAGACGGCGGAATTGGTGACAAGGAATTTCTGGTGGCCAGGAGTCACTAGGGAGGTGAAGCGATATGTGGAAGGATGCGACGCCTGTCAATGAAACAAGAATCAAACGCAACCACCAGCAGGAAAACTAATGCCAAATTCAATTCCAGAGAAAGCTTGGTCGCACATTAGTGCAGACTTCATCACGAAGTTACCTTTAGCGCAGGGATACGATGCCATCTTAGTAGTAGTAGATAGGCTCACAAAAATGGGACACTTTATACCTACTACAGAAAGAACTAGCGCAGAAGGGTTGGCACGGTTGTTCAGAGATAATGTTTGGAAACTACATGGTCTACCAGATAGCATAATCTCAGATAGAGGACCACAGTTTGCAGCAGGCATTATGAAGGAGTTGAATTGTATGTTGGGGATCGAAACAAAATTGTCAACAGCGTTCCATCCACAAACAAACGGTCAAACGGAGAGAATGAACCAGGAGTTAGAACAATATCTCCGAATGTTCATAAATCACTGACAAGAACAATGGCCAGAATAGTTGGGTATGGCTGAATTTGCCTACAATAACAAGGTGCACACTGGAACCAAAGTGTCACCCTTTAAGGCAAACAATGGACAAGATCCTAGGATGGGATTCGAGATGAGGAAGAAGGGTAAATATGAAGGAGCGGAAAAGTTTGCGGAAAGGATGAAGAATGTACAGGAGGAAGCAAAAGCGGCGCTACAAAAGGCGCAAGAAAATATGAAGCGATATGTAGATAGGGAGAGAGGAGAGGTGGAGGAATACCAAGTCGGCGACTTAGTGCTACTCAGCACTAAAGATCTGAAGTACCAGATGGTCAGAAGACGAACGGAGAAACTCACGGAACGCTTTGTGGGACCTTACAAAGTGAAAGCAATCATTTCTAGCAATGCAATAGAATTGGACCTGCCTAGTACAGTGAGAATACATCTAGTAGTCAACGTTAGTCGAGTATGGAGGTACAAGTTGCAAGTAGAGGGACAGAGGAAAGAAATGCCACAACTAGTGGTAATCGAGGGAGAAGAAGAGTGGGAAGTGGAGAAGATCATAAACAAAAGAAAGGTGCGAGGAAAGGAGAAATATTTGGTACGATGGAAGGGATGCACAGCGGAAGAAGACACATGGAAGAGTAGAGAAAATCTGAGGAATGCGATGGAACTAGTGGAAGAATTCGAGAAAGAATATTGCAGGGAGAAAGAGGAAGAAGTCAGGCGGCAAGAAGCTGAAGAAAACAAGAAAGTATTCAGTAGGGAGTTACCAGGAAGATACACGGCGAAATTGCTCTATAGATGGGGAAATAAGAAATATAATAGGGAATATTGGAAACGAATGGAGGAAAATTGGAGGTGGTGGAAGAGAAACCCATTCTCTAGATATAATAGGAATCCATTCTTAAAAAGGATGGAAGAAAGTGAAGAATATAAAGGAGGGAAGATAGAGGAATGGGACAAAGAAGAGGACAAAGAAGATTGACGAAGGCTTGAAGAAGATAGAAAATATTTAGAAGAGCTAGGGGATGAAAATCAGGATATGGGAGACCTAAGGGACCCATACGACGAACTATGAAGAAGTCCTCGGGACAAGGACCCTTGAGAGGGGGGTGGTGTCATGAATTGCCTTCTGTCTCTAAGTCAATATTTATTTTCCTTTTTCTTTTTCTTTTCTTTTAATTATGTAATATAGTTGGATCAGTAAACAAGGACAAATAATTGAACATGTATAAGTAGTGTACACAATTCAGCAAGGACTCTAACGAGTTCTCTTTGTTAATCTCTGATAAAGAGAGGGTTAAGGGTTAGGGTTACTCAACCTCAATCCAAAGCCTTACATTCAGAGGGGGATGGTGGTGGTTAAAGGACAAGAAGGGAATGATGTTACAGAGTAGTGTTGGAGATAGTAGAGTTGATCTGTGCTAATATTTAATAATAAGAAAATAAAAAGAAACTAATACTCTGAGGTCTAATACAAATGTTGTCTAGAACTCAATTACAAGTGTGCTACCAAAAGGAAAAGAAAAACATAATATCCAGAGTGTTGCCAAGTAAAGTCTAGAGTATAGTTTCATTGACAATAGAGAGAATGACCTTGGCTTTAACTTATGTGTTATATCCTGATCTTCTGTTACTATGTTGGTCACTAACTTCTGAGTGAAGAAGTTGTTAGAGTATGACTTGAAAAGGAGATATATAAGAAGAGAAAGAGTAGATACAAGTAATGTTAATCTACAAACTAGAGAATTACAATATAACTCTTGGTATATATAACAAGACTGAGAAAGAAAATGTATACAGAACAATGTAATTCTACAGAAGATTGGGAAACTAGAAGTTCTACTATGAAAAGAAGAATATTAATTAATTAATTTAAAAAGAATTAAAAAGAAAATAAATACAAAAATCATGTATATGACAGTTATTTAGTGTAGTTTCTTGCTCTTTGCTATCTAGGCTACTAACTACATAGTTGGTACTTATATAATAACAAGCTTAGTTAAGACAACTGACTTATCACACTCAATGTTATGAGAGAATAAAGAGAACTTGATGGAGTTTCTTGCTAGATTTAACTACCTACTTATACACAATTGGTATTTGTCTATGTGTATGCTTAAGTAACTATTCTGTGATTCTTCTAGAACTTTCCATTATCTTATCTTATCTCCCAATCTATTTTTAGTATCCTTCATCCAAACCATTAGAGAAGAGTTCCTGCTCTTCCCATCTCTCTAGTTATACAATTTTAGAACCAGGCTGGTCCATGACAACTTAGGAGGCATGCTTACAACACATGCCACAGGGTCTGCCACTGTGTTTCTGATTGCCTCCTGTTCATTTGTATTTAGAGTAGTTGGCTTTATAATTGATGATTTTTTAAAACCAATGTTCAATCTTGTTGGGTATGAAATACCAACTATAAGCAGAGGTTTGATACATTGGACAAAAAATTATGAGAAAAATTTGTAAATAAACCACTACCTTAAGACACTCTCGGTGTCAGATCCAGCAGCACAAGCCTCTGAATTGATAAGCTAGGGAAGCATTCTAAATTTATATCTGTAGGAAGGATAAAATTTATTATAGAGCATAGTTGACAACAAGGACAGGAGTGACTATATATTACTCAGGGATTGGAATACCACTTTGGGAGCGAGGGAGGAAAGAAATCAATGCATAACTGAACAGTCTTAATCCAATATTCACTATAAATTGAAAGCACACTCTTACCTGCCATCTATTCTCCACTTATTCCCACAACCAGCATCAAGCTTTTCAGACATGGCGCGCTCGACTCCCACTACAACATCAGCCTTATTAGTTCGCAAGCTTAAGATTGGAAAAGACCCTGCTAGGCCATTGAGGGCATCCGAGAACGATGTCCAAGCAGGCCATTTGAGATCACCAGTGAGTCTGAAGACCGGTCAAAACACTATTGGGTAAAGGTCAATACGATATATGATGACTTACTTGCGGTAGCTATAAGATGTATCTGTAAGCATTCAAGCAATCCTGATTATCACACCTACTTGAGATCACCCTGTAGCGACCACGTAGTTCAGCCTGTGAAGTTGCCCATGGAAAGGGAGATGTTTACCTTGAAGATGACAAGATCACTGGTGCTCAAGTCTTTGAACAATTCCGGGGCATAAGTTTTCATGTTCCAGGACGGATACGGCAAGGTCCAGAAGTCGGCCTTGCCATGAGTATTGTCTCCCAGGCGCAAATCCTGTGATACCGAAAGCGAAAAGACTTCACGTTTGATATAGCCTTGCCATCTGGATACCATTGAAACAAGGTTGTCTCTCTCTGGCATCGAATCGATGAATTTCGGGTCAAGTAATAATTGGATCGTTTGTTTGAAGTCAGATGGTGTAACATCTGATACAAACCATGGTATCATCTTGGGGCTTTCAATGGTCAGCCAAGAGAAAGAATGATGAATTTCAGAACCTACTGGAAAACAACTTTGTCGACATGAGAGGTATATGTAACTAGAAAGTCTGCAAAAACAAGATCTGTGAAAAGCTTGTCAAAAGCATCAGTAACAGTATAGGATAAAAAAGATGTCGATCGTCTACCTCAAATCCAGCTTTCACATTGATCATCAGAATGTGATGGGTCAGCACATTAGGGTGGAAACTCACAATTATCAAGCACAATATCGACACGCGCATTTCTCAGAGTCTTAAAATATCTCCAAACCGCATCTTGGTCATCCTTGAGAATGAATTCACGCCTTGCGGCCTGAGCTTCTTCTCCAACAGTCTGAAGTCTCTTGATATCAGCCTCTGTCATGTGCGTGAGGAGAGATAGATCCTAGATAGAGTAATTTGATCAAATATGTCCTGCTTTTGGAAGGAAGTTTTGGTACAGTAGCATTTCCCCTGTCTTTAAGTGAGCTTTCTGTAGCGACAGAGACATATGATTTATTACCACAGACTCATTTGGATCATTTTCCTGAAGAACACCTCCAGCTTGGTGTCATCAGACCTTATTGTATCTTTCTCTCTTTCCATTGCGTGCATGCTCGTTGCAAGCTCTTGCAGAATGGCTAATATTAGGAACAAACATATTCAGAACTCCCGACTTACGAACAATAGAGTTGGACGAATCCTTAAATGCCTTGTTTTTCTGCTTGAGAAAAGGATCAAAGTCCTTCCAATATTGGGTCTGCGCATGATAAGATCTTAACAGGCGGTACCTTTCAAGGAAATGAACCATCTTCCTTGAACTCAAATTGAGATCCTTACAGGTAACACCTAGATAACTATATCCAGAAAGTCTTAACAAGACGAGAATAAGAAACCTACTCTGCAAATAACCATGGTGCAGTGAACCACGTATTCTTCTTTTCCAACGCCAATACCTCCAGCTCCTCGTTATAGTTGTCAGTACCAGGTTCACCATCATATGGTATGGGTCTTTGCCAGCATCAATCTCCACCATTGCTGCACGCCGGAGAAGAAAGTTTGTACTGACTTGATCGGTCTATCGCGTGCCATCTCGTATTTAAGCTTGCTGATTTCATTGACGATTGCTAGTGCTTCTCTTATTTTTGCATCTAGTACGTCTTTGGGACCAACACCTCGCTTGACGTCCAGAGAAAAATCGTGACACCGTTGATTGATTTCGTCAATAACTTTTGTGATGATTATTGGCCATCTTCTGAGCACTGTTTCGTATCTGACAATATATGTTGGACAGCTTTGTGGGCGTAATTATTTTATTACGTACGAAAATCTAATGACATTAGGTCAATGGATTGAACATGATAAGATACATACCCCCTCTTATCCGTGGGATCATATGGAGGATAGGGCAACTCGACAGTCATCGTAGAGAGTTTTATGGGAGTTTGACCTCGAAGAATTTAGGTGTGTTTACATAAGTATTTCTACAGCAAAGATAAGCCTGTTTTCAGTCAGATGATCCAACTACTTTTTGTTTCTCAAGATATTCTTCGTATTGCTCCGGTGTAAATATTTTCTGACATAGAAAATTTTGTACTGGCGTTCAGTCAGATCAGCCTATATCTCACCTGAGAGAATGCATGCATTTGGGCAATCTCATTTTTCAAAGCCTCATTTACTGGAGCAAGAGAGTATGAACTACAGATAATAACTGCATCGTGCAGCTACGTACTTTGTCGATGTTTCTGCAGGGTAGTTTTGCCCTCAAAGTCCTGCAAGTGGTAAGCTAGATGACAGTGAGAACAACAAGGTTGCTCACATCACTGACTAGAAGGATGGAATAGCTTTCTCCACATCCATCTGATACATCGAGGACTTCAAGATGGTGAACACTGAACTTTGAATGGATAGCTTTTTCCAGCTTTGCGACAGAGATCATAGTAGGTCGAAGCAAATCTCACACGATAGTTGATCTGATAAGATAAACGAAACAAATATACGTAAATGACTTGCAAACCATTTATGACTAACATGTAGTGTGATGATAATATGATCTTCGGACTCTATATGGATTTACTTCTAGTCATTCATGACAGGGGAGATTTCTTCCGATAAATTTCCTACTCTTCGAAAGACTGCCCTCATATTTCCCGCCATCGATAACCATGCTCACCCCATCCTTCGAGAGGACAACCGGAATACCTTTCCTTATGAAGGCGTCATATCCGAGGCAAATGGAGAAGCGCTCACCAGGGATGCCCCTCACACATTGGCCTGCTTGCGTGCTACTCCTCAGCTCGCTGAACTCTTGGGTCTATCTCGTTCGGCCTCTTGGGAGGAGGTGAAAGCTGCAAGACAGGCCTATAATTATGAAGTGCTCTGCAAAGATTCGTTTAAGGACGCCGCAATAGAGACGATCCTAATTGATGACGACCTGGGAGACCCTAACATAGTTTATGAAATCGCATGGCATGATCAATTCACTAGGAGTAGATGCAGGCGCATTGTACGCGTCGAAATAGTGGCCGAGGTCTGTCATTAGAACATCATTATCTACTGTGCTGAACCTCTACCGAACAGCATATTCTGCGCGAGCTCCTTGAGCCACATCTCATGACGGACACCCTAAATGTTGTCCCGATTCTGAATGGTTTCACCTCTGCTCTCCGCAAAGCTATGGTTGAGCACGCCCAAAATCCTGACGTTGCTTGTTTCAAATCCATTGTCTGTTATCGCACTGGTCTCGATGTCAGCATGTACTCTTCCCAAGCAGGTCTCAAGTTCTCGCTCTTAGATGTGTTCAAGATGCTGCAAGCAGGGAACAAGGTTCGGCTGGCTCACAAGGATCTGAATGATCTCGTTGTTAGGATCACACTTGAAGTTGCTGGGAAGTATCAGAAACCAGGTCAGCATCTAATTTTAACCTTGACACAAGATTCAATGTTAGACAGTCCAATTCCACACTGGTCTTGGGGATAATGATATTAACCTCCTCCTTTCATCCCCTACCCGGCTGCACCAGGTCATAAGGAACTATCCTGAAACAATCTTTGTCATCCTACACTCGTCTTATCCATACACACGTGAAGCAGGATACCTTGCCGCAGTTTACTCTAACGTATACCTTGACTTCGGAGAGGTACGTTCGTTGAGAATTCTGCTCGATCACCTTGTCAACTGTAACTCTCAGATATTCCCGGTTGTTTCTTCACAAGGGCAAAAGGCTATCCTTAGCCAGCTCCTTGAGTTGACCCCCACTAACAAACTTCTGTGGTCGAGTAAGCTTTCCTAAGCTTTGATTAAGCTTGATGTTAACAGAATCGTAAAGCTGATGGTCATTATTGGCCCGAAACATTTCACTTAGCGATACTTCAATCGCGTCAGGCACTATATGAAGTACCTCCTGTCGGTCCATGATGAGGACAAGGATAACTTAATTCAAGCTCTCTAGGTTCTCAGCGACACGATTGATTCGGGTAGCATGACTGAGGCTCAGGCAGTCAATGCGCTCGAGAACATGTTTTTCCACACATCCAACAAGCTCTATTGTTTGGGATTGAACAGTTAGGAGGAGTTTTTTGGGATATCAAATACTGGCTTCCGTAGTCAGCCATAAATTTGTTTCATAATATAACATGTTTCGACTTCTACAAGTTATGCCTTCATGCAGTCGCGGGTCGTCAAAATGTACGTTAGTCAAATCTCTGGACTGTCTGGGGGAAATTAATTTGATGGTACTATTAGTCGCCATGTGGTTTCTTCCAAGCCTCGTAACGGCTTGATTGTCTATTTTCATATAAGATCATGGATTCAGATAAACAATAGTTGTATCTAAACCAACTGTACATCGTACAGGCCCGTCTGTGTTCGTTACTTGACTAGAAAACTGGAGACGGAATGGTATTGACATGAATCTTGTAGTTCCTCAAGTAGTGTAATCACTATTTCAATACCCTTTTACATAGTGTCATCTGCAATATATCTGGTAGACGGACTACGCCGGATCATAATTGATCATTGGGACTACCTTCATCCAATACTTAGAGATTCAGAGGGGATTATAAGAAATTCAAAGGTGCCATAAATACCCATATGGCGCTAGTCAGATTTATCCTCCTCCGATACTGCAATGATCCCTGCCAGTCGGGTCTCGAGATATGTACACAGGCTATCCACGAGAATGCTTTCAACAACGTACCCTTGCAGCAACGAGGTCCCTCCCGAAATCTTGACCAGGTCCGTGGAGGAGGAGAACAAAGGGTTAAGTTCTATGGATCACTTGCTGAGGGTAGTCAGTGAGTCTGATCAGATGCTCTCTTCCAAGTTCATATTTATGGATCCCAGAGAGACGCGCCGATCCTGCCTATCACAGGTGTCTACTATAATGACCGTAAACCCAATTGAATTTCACCACCGTTTCTTAGAATTGTGCCCTTGAGGACCCCAATCCCTTGGTCCGAGGCTCTCCTTCATCCTGTTCCGTGTCAGGCAAAGGATGTTGTCTCGCATCCTGATGAACCTCTTGTTCCACGTAGTATGAGTGATTCTTACTCGGAACTGATACTTCCTTTCGGATCATCCAGTGAGCTAATAGAACAATACACAAACGTGTCGGGGGGTATACGCATGGGCAAGTAAGTAGTTTTCGTATCATATGCATTCTTCCTTGGACACTGGATTGCAACTTCCTAAAGGCTCATGGAACACTTGGACTCACTCGCTGGTTCGATTTCGTACAAACATATGCTTGGCCCCACTGTACAGACACTTGGCCGTATCCAGGAACATGGATTCTACATCGTCACTGCATCTGTTAATAGGTGCTTGACAGTCCCTCGACATTCCCATCTCTCAGTCTTATTGCTCTTCTCCCTAGGCTAGACATTTTAGCTTCTCTCGATCCATCCAGAGATCTTCGAGTCAGTGGGCAAATGATTTATGTCGGAAATAGCTCGATGGAGGTAGTTGTTAAGATGGAAGCAATCGGTAATGACCTTCCAGAAGAAACAGTTCTTATAGGTCGGCCACCATCCGCCCTTTGAAGTATATTAAATTGAGATACTTGGCGTGATTAGGTCGCTTCTCGATGGTCTGTCGAGATGCAAACACTCACGGTGCTAAAGCTGTTAATCCACTAACGATCTCGACACCCGAAGAGAAGGCACTTTATTCCCTGGGTGAGGGTGCGTAACACACTCCGTGAGCTTCATTATCATCTTTCACGGAGGATCTTGGACAGGCCTGAAGAATCGGCGTCAGGAACTGGCACTTCGTTCTCTCTCGCGAGTTCCGCCGAGTTCTTCGGAAGCTGAAGATCTCCACTCTTTCCACTTGCGCTTTGGACAAGAAGTGCACATGCATGACGAGTTTGAACGTGTTTGGATGGGTGACACGGTCATCGAAACGGCTATGCTTATGTTCCCTCAGGAGCGCAAGTGTGTCACAGCTTGGTGATCAACTGATTTTTTCATTAATTGTTCATTCATTCCAGCGTACATCAAAAAGTTTTTGGCGGATACCTCATGCGGTTGGCTTATGAAGTAGGACAGTTTCTTAAGTTGTTAGACATTCGGGTTCTCACTTTTCCTAGCTTGGGATTGCAAATGCATTGCTATTTACTCGTGGCTCCGTCAACTTCCTTTCCCTCGATAGCATATCTTTCTCTCGCCCAGTTCCCATCGGTTCTATTCTCCGCCTTAGATCCCAGATTCTTCATACAAAATTATCTCCGAAACACCAGACCCTTGTTGTGAGTGTGTCTATGTTGATGCCGTTAATATCATCCTGGGAGCTTCATTTATATCACCTTCTTATAGCACGTTGGCGTCAAGGCTAACGTCGTCGATGTCGCAACTGGTTGTGAACAAACAACCAACGATTTCCGATTTACATGGGCCCAAGAATATGGCAAGGGCTCTCCAGTTCCCAGACAAGTTGTCCCTCGTACTTATCAAGGCTAGCTTACTTCAAGTTCCCTATTCGCTCATTCTGACTGCCTTCTCCATTCACCATCACAGAAGCCATGTTATGGCTCGAAGGCAAACGAGCACTCGAAATTGGTGCCGAAATTCGCGACCATCGATCCCGTTGATCGGTTCGCTCGTCAATGTCTTCTACTCACTACTCATTTATACAGGTGCTGAGATCAGAACAAGGCTTTGATCTGCATATCTATATCATATCTATATCGTTGCCTTTTTGGGCTCAAACATCAGGGGGGAATGAGTTCTCTCGACGAAATATTGCCAGCCGTTCTTCATTCTTATGGACTTAAACCAATGATTCAGAGCGTTGGATTATAAATGCGTTCCGCAGCAACGTAGGATCAAGCTCAACTCTTGTCATAGGTTTCATCATCTGGTGACTATAAATACACCAAGTCAGATAGTTATCTGACATTGATCTGACATTGTGCCAATCCTCGGGACGCGGCAGCTTAGGAGGCTTCGGGAAAAAACGATGAGCAAGCTAAAGGGATGCTAAAGGAATCTGTACTGGATCTGACCAGTGAAGTACATTGTATAAAAATACACCGTGCTAGGGCTCTGTGGCACATTACAATTTTCAACAGAAGATAGATGGAATAGTAAAAAAATCGTAAACGTCTTAACAACGATCATCGTTTTGTACCACTGGGTTGACACCTATTAATCCCAATCCCCATCTTCTGATCCACTGTAGCTTCACTTGCCAGGCTTGCATCTTTCTTCACTTTCGAAAGAGGGCTTATAACCTGCAGCGGAGACGGAAAATGGTATTGGTGAGGGAAAGGTCTTTGGAGCCTTGAACCACAATCCTTAGGTGCTGCATCCGCACATTTTTCATGCGCTCTGAAGGACGTTGTCGAGTGAGAGAATCTAATCAGAACAACAAAGGGACATACTTCATGCCACAATCATCACAAGTCATGACTGGCCTCCATCCAAGCCGCTTGAAACACACATCACACTTGACCATGAGCAATCCGCTAGAGAAGAACAAATCTAGAGGGTTCCAGGCAAGCGCTCCAATTGCACTTGAACTAGTGCTTGCAATGATTCCACGCTCTACTTGGCTCTTCACCCTTGATGGCTCAAAGTCACTTTGCGCTGTTCCAGAACTTGCTATTGCTCGCGCACCAAGTTTTTTGGGCTTTGCTCCTGGCTTGATGTTGGTGAACCGATGTATACCAGCACCGATGATGCTCCCATTCGTCCCAACTAGCCTCATGATCGACCCACCCTCGACTGCCAGCGCAGACGATGTATTGTGGTATGTATCGAAGCCGACGATAGATGACGTGCTCATATCGTTCATCACTAAATAATCTGGGGATTTGGGCGAGGATGTGTCCGCCAGAGACAGGGCAAGTGTAAGGCTGGGATCCGGGCTGGGTTTGATTGTCAACACTGAACTGAGGGACGGAATGAAGGTTGAAATTTGGGAGCGTACGACGGTAGTACTATAGCAGGCAGGAGCATCGTTCGCCATAATAATGTTATTGTCGAAGGTATTAGGAGGTACATCGCTTGCCGTTGAAGATCCGCCCCAAAGACTTTCAGGGCTGATTCCAAGCTTGGATAACGCTTCAATGAGTTCGTCGTCGTCACTGTCATCTCCCCCACTTGATGAGCTGGACATTGAGCTGATGTCTTCCTTTCCGTTGACTCTGATATCCTTCCCAACGCCTATACCAAAGCTTGGGATCCTCTGTACAGCCAAAGGTCGCTTCCCACCTGATATAAACCTGATGCTGCCAACATGGGTGTCCTCTTCCTCTTGTCGAAGCAAAACATCTTGTTCAATCTCCCGCAAGCGCTCTAATATCATTCGCATAGTCGGACGCTTTGTCGGATCAGTATTAAGGCACTCCAGAAAGAGGCGGAGAAAATCAGGAGGACAGTCGGGACTGGCTCGCTTGCGAGCCTCTGTCGCATCAATGCCAAAAGTGGGAGGATGCCGTTTAAAATGAGTGTCATCCGCAAGTCTCCGAGCAGCAATCTCACAAAAGATAATTCCAAGTGAGAAAACATCTGTCGGCAGATCGAATTCATCACCAAGAAGAATTTCTGGTGACATATAAGAGTCAGTGCCACAGAATGTCAGCCGCTTGGATTCCTCTTCATTCCTAGCAGCAATTCTCGCGAAGCCAAAGTCAGTAACTTTGATGCGACCATTGGATGTGATTAAAAGATTTTCTCCTTTAAGATCACGATGGATACATTTTCGTGCATGCAAGTAAGCCAGAGCGCGAGTCACATCTGTCGCAAAAGATATCCTGAGCCTCCAAGGAAAGGGTTTGGACTTGTCATGGATGTAAAGGCGAACATTTCCATTCTCGACATATTCAGATATGATAAATATGCGATTGTCTGGAGCAGGTGCACGGCTGAGTCCAATGAAGAGACAGATATTGGGATGGCGGCATTCTTTCATGAGTCGCCATTCTCGTTCGAAATACTTGGCAACATCATATTCATTTGAAGGAAGAACCTCCTTGATCGCAACATCAGTTCCAAGATAATTCCCTGGATTAGATTCAATATGGGAGATAGAGATGAGGTGACCCAGAACTACCTTTATAGACGTTGCCGAACGAGCCTGCGCCCAGCTTCTTCCAGTCACCTTTGATATCCTGTTCAATTGTGAGATGATAAAAAAAAAACTTTGAGATAAAAGTCATACATTAAAAGGGATAACATCAAATGGCTCCGACATGATTCTGGTCAGAGAACAAAAGACGGGCACAGACTCCCTCTCTCTGCGAGGGTTTACAAAGTCAGGAGTACATCGTCTCAGACCGATGCCCGTTCAGGTCACTGCCGAATTTCAGATTTGCTCCCCAAAGTTCCCATGGTATTAATTTGTCCAAGACAAGCATTGGGATGGATTTTCGAGCTATTGTACGAGAATGAATGTGCAAATCCTCAAGCTTTTCGCATAGGCTATCATCTCTGAGGATCGAAACTCTCCTACCTCAAAATAACACAACAAACATTCAAGAGATCTATACAAGGCCATAACTCGCTTTCTTCAAAGTATGCAATAGTCCATCGAGAGAGACTACACGTCGCAATCGGGGGAAGGAGACAGGAGAAGTAATCAAGACTGTGGACTGCACCTTGCAGACAATGTGTTGGTCTGAAATTTACCAAGGATTGAATAGAATCGATTGTATATATCACCTCTGTAGTCCAATTTTCAAACTTCGCACAAGAAAAGTAAGCCCCAACCCAAGGGCTTCTTCTACGCGGATCCAGGAACGAAAGATGGGTCATTTGCCACCCTGCTGATCTGCCATTGCAGAAACCACGAGATCCTATCCCAAGAAGTCGAAATAGCCGATGCCCGTTTTCTGACGCGCAAGGTCATGAAGTGATACATCCAGACCAAACAGCTGTCGCGTCCATTCGACTAAGATTCACGTGATTTTCATTTCAGTAAAGGGAGAGAATTCTGTCTCCAAAAAAAAAAAAAAACGTTGTAACGATGTTTCCAAGAGCATTACTGGTCTCCCACACCCTCGTACGGTCTCAAACACGCTTATGGTATCCACTACGCTACTTCACAACACAACCAGAGCAACCCTCCAAAAGTTGGCTCACCCAAAAAATCGAGTCCTCGCCAGCAGCAAGAAAATGGTTTTTGGCCCTAGTCAAGGGACTCGGCTACGATAGCCCCAAACAACTTGCAGGCAGACGTGCTTTTGTGCTCTATGAGCGTGTAGCTGCTCTTACACCAGACACAAGTGTAACATTCTGGCAAAAGGGTGCGGAAGGCGTCGTCTCATGCTCAATCCATATGAACGCACTGACTCTTTTTTTTTTTTTTTGCTTTGCTTTCGTAGACTGTCATCTACCGCCAACATTCCAGTCTTGGTTTACCATCACGAACCTTCACATCTGGCTCCTTACAGTACGACTCCGCGCACTTCCAAAAGAACATGGAAAACATCATGTCCAAGCTCTGATAGACCACTTCTTCATCGACGTCGAAGACCGTATCCGAGCTGTCCTTCAACCCTCTTTCAAGTCTTTACCCCCTTATACATCTGTCTCTTCCTTTTACGTGAACCCCAATGCCTCCAAAATGACTGGTTCTTCAAATTCAGACGAGCCTACCCAGAAAACAAAACGCAACAACGCACCTGATCGTATCGTGAACCGCCAGATGAAAATATTCAAAGAGCAATGGACAGGTCTAGGCCTCAGTTTCGACCTCGCTCTCATAAAAGGAGATCAAGAAATGGCCGCTGCTGTATGGCGTAACCTCCTCGGCGGGCGTGGTTCTCGTGGCATTGCGTTTGCTGATTCTCCTGATGGTCATCATTATTACCGTCGTGCCGTGAATCTTGTTGGAGGCGAAGTAGTCGATGTCAGCAAGATTGATATTGACAAGGAGGAACTGAGAGATGATGGCTCGGGCGTGCACGACTTTCCGCCTTCTGAAGTCGACAAATATGTCACTTACCCTCAACTCATGCTTATTATTGTTGGATATATTCGACGCGAGCTTGTTCGCCTCCAGAATATTAGCGATCACGATATAGTGGAAGGCAACTGGGAAATGCTCAAGTTTCCTCCCATTGAAAGACCATAATCTGTAACGTGTTTCAAATCCAGAAAAAAAGTACCTTGTGTGTAAAATATATGCAGAATGAAATCGAAAAATTCGGATACGGGGAATCGAACCCCGGGCTATCGCGTGAGAGGCGATAATGTTAGCCACTACACCATATCCGATGTTGTTTACTGGCAAAATTCAAGTACTATGACAATCTTTGATTCTCGGATTGTTTTTTTTGCATCACTTCTCTCGAGGTCGTCTTATGGCCCATAGTCTCTCAGAAGAATGCACGCCCCTCAAACATGAATATGACTCATGCTTCAACGCCTGGTTTGAAGGTTACCTCGAGCCCGCAGTTACCACTTCCCCACAAGCTCGTTCCGACTATACCAAACGCAAGGCAGACGAATTCGATACGAAATGCGGGTCTGTTTGGGAGAAATACAAAGCCTGTGTTCAAGTGGGTTCCGTCCTATTGTTGTTAAGCAATGAAATGAAACTTTGGTTTTCATTTCACAGAAAGCAGTGAAGGAGAGGGGACTTGATGTGTTGCTTCAACAGGCTAGAGAAGAACATCCATTGACGGAATCTCCACCTCCCGCAAATGACCGTTCTGGCATGTAGAGAGCCTAGGCTGTTTTGTAAGTATGCGATATAGCACACACACTCTCTCTATTGTTAAACCGCACCTCGATAGGATTTCTACAACGATCTTGAGTAATGCCTATACAGAAATGTCTATGTATTTTAATGTAGAGAACACATCACTTCCGATCACCCAAATATCTCCAAATATTGCCCTAGGTTAATTACTTACTCACTACTAACTTGTCCAAAAAAAAAATGGCTGCAAAAGCCAAGGTCAGGTATGTTCCCCTCAACAATTCACCAAAACTCACTCATCTCAACTGATACACACGCGTAGAACCATGATTGTCCGTCTCATCTCAACAGCTCAAACTGGATTCTTTTATACGACAAAACGGCTACGTCAGGGTCCCAGACTTTCAGCTGTCAAGTATGATCCAGTTGGTACGCAAGAACCCCTGTGTGAGTTATGGCTGCTTAATTTGTCTAGTGCGTCAACGAGTGCTCTTTGTTGAATCTGCCAAGACGAAGAAATGAGCGGCTTGATGTTGTTGTGTTCGTGTCTCTCTATTTGTCTGTTCTGTAATTAACTAGTGCCATCCCTTTAGCTCGAGAGAGAGAAACCTTGGAAAATTCAATCACGAGACCTAACCCCAGATAGCGACTTTGTTTCCAAGACTCAAAAAATGTCATATTTGAGATTGTGGCACATGAGCAGATCAGAGATAACATGACCCTCCAAACCGGTGATATACAACCTCCTTTTACAAGAAAAAAAAAGCCTCAGTTACCTCTTTTCCTCCCCTACCAATACCAAATCGCACCTCACCAATAGAGTGCATTTAGGATTACCCTATCATGATCTCGATCAAGCACAGCACTTGATTGAAGAAGTTTACAGCATGAGATTTATTTTCTGATACTCACTGTTAATAACGAACAAAAACATCCAGCAACAAAGTAGAGGATTATGAGCGGGAGTACGAGGGTGGATATATGCAGGCAAGGAGCGACGAGACTGGGAGAGAGGGAGAGAAATATATAGAGAAAGCATGTCACTCTTCGTCTTCGTCTTCGTCTGCACTTGCGCTCTTCTTGCCCTGTTTCTAAAAAGAGGGGGTCAGTGGTGGCGGAAGGAGAAGAAAGGCGGACGTGCATCGTAGGCAGCCTTGTCCTTTTCGGCCCTAGCCTTGTCGGCGGCAGCAGCATCGATGTACGGCTTGGATGGAAGAGGATGAGCATGGATGGCAGGAGAGGAGAGAGAGAAAGACCTTTTTCTCTTCGTCTGGCATTTCTTTCCATTTTGCACCGAGCAGCTTGCCGATTTCGCCGAAGCCAGCGTCGGGATTCTCGGCCTTGATTCTCTCGCGCCAGTCCTGGCTGAAGAACATGTAGGCGGAGAGGGCACGCTTGGGGGCCTTTGGGTCCTTTTTGGACTTTGCGGTGCGGGTGGGGGCCTTTTCGGCCTTTTCTGCTGCCTTGCGCTGGGGGAGGAGTGAGAGGGGCTCAGAGAGAGAGGGCAGAGAGAGAGGGCAGAGGGCACCTTTGGCTTGGTGGTGTCCTTGGGCATCTGGAGGGGCGGGTGAGCAAGGCAATCGCGACGCGTCTCAGGGGCCAAACAAACAGAGACACGCGTGCTCGTCGCGGGACCCCGGACACACACAGCAGCAGGACACTCACCGCGAGGCAACGACGGGTCGAAACGGGCAGTTGTGGGCGAGGACAAGGGGCGAGCAGAGCCTCCCTGCGAAAAAGTGCACGGACCGGCCGGGCAGTCACGTGTCCACGAGACAAGAGCCGGGGTGACACGGTGACATTGTGACAGATGGACGTCGTGCCCGCTGCGCAGCGCAGCTCCTGGTCGTCGTTCCTCAAGGCGTGCGTGTTTGTTGTTTGTTAGGGACGCGCTGGCCACGTGCTCACCTCCTCCAGCATCGCCGCGGTCTCCGGCGATCTCTCGGCCCTGACCGCGCCTCCGTTCATCCTCTCCCCCGTCTCCCTCACAGAGTTCCCTGGTATTCTCTCTCCGCCCGCTCTCCTGCCCTCCTGCTCACTGCCCTCTCCAGCCTACTGGTCCGAGCGCCCCGGCCTCTTTGCCGCCATCGCCGATGCCCCCGACGCAGAAGCCCGCGCCCTCGCTGTCCTCCGCTGGTTCATCGTGCGCCTTTCCTTCCCTCGCTTCGTCCATTCACCTGTTCCCAGAGCACCCTCAAGGACCAGTACACCTCCAGAAACGAGGTCATGGGCTCCGAGAAAAAGTATGTTTCTTTCCCTTTTTCTTTCTTCTCTAATTGCCGCCTCCAGACCCCTCAACCCCGTCCTCGGAGAGTACGTCCTTGCCCTCGAGTCCCCACCTCATCTCACCTCCTCAGGCTTTTCTACGGCTGTTGGCCAGACACCGGCAACACCGGTCGCACTACTCTTCTCGTCGAGCAGGTCTCCCACCACCCACCCATCACCGCCTATGTCATCGAGAACAAGTCCAAACGTCTCAAACTCGTCGGCCACAACGCCCAAAAGACCAGTTTCAGCTGTACGCCCCCCCCATCTCCTCCCACACGCTCCCTCCCTCACCCCTCTCCTAGCTGGATCCATCATCGTACGTCAAATAGGACACGCCGTCCTCACCGTCAACGGCGCCGAATACCTCATCACCCTCCCCAAACTCCGAGTAGATGGTCTCTGGTACGGATCTCCCTACATTGAACTCACAGACACTTCCTCCATCATCGGCGATGGTTTCCTTGCCACCATCGAATACAAAGGCAAGGGCTACTTTACCGGAAAATCCCACACCTTCAAGGCCACCCTCACGCCTCTCCCCGGCATGGGCGGTTCGGCTACCAAGGAACATGTCATCGAAGGTCTATGGCACGAAAACTCCAAATTCACAAAGGGTCCTTGTGCCGAATCCGAGTTTCACGATGTTCTCACCCACAGCAAAGAAATCATCACCGTTGTAGGAGGCCAGCCCGATGGAACCCAAGGTCCCTACGAGACGCGTACGCTTTGGAACCTGGTTGCCAAAGGTATCAGGGAGGGAGACCATGAATTGGCCAGTCGCGAGAAGACTAAAATCGAAATACTCCAGAGGCAGATGAGGAAGAATGAGCTTGCGGAAGAGAGAAAGTGGGAGTTGAAGCATTTTAAACACCATCCAAATGACCCTACATGTCAGTCGGGCTGTTTTTGCTGTCGTTTTCTTATTGATCATGTTGTCTAGATGAAAAGTTGGGAAGGCTTGCCAAGATTACCCCACATCAAGAGGATTATTACGAGTTTTTAGTCAACTGGCCTTCATCGCTTGTAGACTAGTAATGTCAACCCCATATACAATAATTCTTTCATAAAGCTTTTTATGGATACACGAATCAAAGTTACTAATGATCGCATCTACTGTGGAATGAAGACAATAAGCTTACTGATAATGCATGACAGTAGGAGTCTGAGTCATCGGATTTGTGACATTGACTACCTACTATAGTGGAGTTCGTTTCGACATGCCGCACAATGTGATCCCGTTGTTAATTTCCTCAGACTATAGAGCTTGCACTACATTCCTCGGAAAGTGTTACGAATCTAGGAATTGGTTTCCCACAAGTTCCAGGTGGCTCACTCGGTAATTATCAAGGATCATGGTTGATCCAGTAGACCCAGTTTATCCTCCCGGTCCCACAACGTGTTTCTCACACCCACAAGATGAGCTGACAGGTAAGAGACTTCTTTCTTAAAAAAAAAACGCTTATATCTTCCCACCAAAACTCGAACCCACATCTCAAATGTCGATTTGCAAACTCACAGGAACACCCATTCTCCCTTCTGATTCTGATTCCCTCCAACTTGATCATATCCCTCTCTGGGATGTCTACCATCAACTGGGGATCAATTTTGGTGAGCGTATCTTTGCTCGTATCATGAATGGGGACGAAGAAGAAGAAGAAGATTCTCCACTCGTCAATGTCACTTACAACCAACTCTACATCGATTCTCTCAAAGTCGCTCAAGTCCTCAAAGAAAAACTAGGCCACCCAGAGACAATGACCTATGCGCTACTCGGTGCTACTAGTACTTACACATACCTTGTCACCATCGTTGCTGGGTGGTTGAATCATTGGACCGTAAGTTTCTCTCTCTCTCGAATTTTTTTTTTTTCCCTTTTGGTTTTCATGCCAAGATAGGTTCTTTTATTATCCAGTAGGAACAGTGTCGAAGGGAACGCTAGTCTTCTCAAAGCCGTCGATGCCAAAGCCCTCATCACAGACACCAAAAGTCGTCAAACTGCTGAAACCGTACTCCAAGACATTCCCATCACCATCACGCTTCTCGATGTCATTCATCCCCAAGATATCACTATCGACATTAAACTACCCAAAGGCCCTATCAAAGTCTCCCCAGTTTCTCAAGAAGTCTTTGAACAAGTTCCGTTGTACCTGCATAGCAGTGGTACCTCAGGTGGGGTTATATCTATCTATTTCCCGTAGAACTCTTTTTTTTTTCTCTCCATTAGGCCACCCAAAGCCGATCCCTCAATCTCACGAACATATCATCACCGATATCATAGCTATCAGAACCAACATCAATTACGTCGGTGCACCCGTCTACGCACCTCTCCCCCTATACCACGTACGTGCATTTTTCCACCCTCCCAAGCAAACTAAACTCAAAAAAAAAAAAAAAAACCTTCTTTCCATTCCAGGGAATCGGTCACTATTGTTTCACCCGTTGGCCTATCGGAGCAGGACACATCCCCACCTTTGTCCACACCAAACTACCTCTAACCAGTACTTCCTTTCTTCGTCACTTACGACGTCTCCCCGGTGCCTTATGCTTCTTGGCTCCTGTTCTCGTCGAAGATGCATTACGTGAATCTCCAGCCGACTATCAAGTCCTCAAAACCACTAAAAGAATCTTCACTGGAGGCGCTGCATTGGATAGAACCATAGCTCAACGATTAATCGAGATGGGAGTTCCCATCGTCCAAGTCTACGGAACGTGAGTTTTTTGTTTCTCTCTCTCATTTGATCAGAGGGAACTGATGTGTGACTTTTGTCCTTGGCTTTTAGGACAGAAACTAGTTTACTTGTTTTCACCGACTTTCCTGGACCTCCCGAAACGAGGGCTGAAGACGTATTTTACATTCGTTTACGCGATGACCAATTCACTCTCCACTGGGAACCCTATAACGATAAGCTCAGTGAACTCATCATATGTGTGCGTTTTGCTTTTCTCGAGTACGCTGATGTAACCAACTTTTTTAAAATCCTCTCATCTATCCAGGCAAAGATCACAGTACCTGCAGTCTTGAATCACCAGAACCCCATTGGTTTTGCTACCAAAGACTTATGGGAACGACATCCGACTATCCCAGGTAAAGTCTGGCACTTCTCGTTCAAGGACACTAAGCAATAAAGCGCATGAAAGGACTATTCTTACATCGTGGGCGCAAAGATAGCGTGGTAGGTTATCTCTACTGCTATGACTTTTCGAACACCTCTTCATTCGTTCCCTTGTCTCTTACTCTAGACGGTCCTGAGCAATGGCGAGAAAACGGACAACAGGCAAATCGGTATACCAGTTTTTGTTGGTAGGTCCCAAATCCAAGTGCTAATTTGAGTCTGGCGAATAGAATTGGTGCTGTTGGACAATCCTCTCATTGACGGTATAGTTGTCTTTGGTACCGGTCGTCCTTTGAACGGTATCCTTATCCGTCAGGATCCAAGAACCCCTCTCTTCCCTTCTAAATCAGCATTCGTTGACGCCATCTGGCCCTCGATCGAGTATCTCAACACCATCATCCCCCAACATTCTCGCATCATCAGACAAATGATCATTGTAGCTGATTCTGAAACCAAACCTTTTGCGCTATCTGATAAAAGTTCGATCAAGACCAAGGATACAATCATGTTATATCAGGATGAGATTGACGCTGCGTATACAGCGTTGGAAGTTGAAGTCGGCGAGGGAGCGGTCTCGGGCATTGAGACCCCCGAACAAATACACCAATTCGTGAGAGATGTCTTGAATAAAGTTGCAAAGAGGCCCATAGAGGACTCTGACGACTTTTTTGAGAGCGGTGAGTTCACGTGAATTTTTTTGTCTTTTTTTAGACAATTGTGGTTCGTCCGTCCTAAAGTAGCTGATAGGTCTGGACTCGCTTCATGCGGTGCAAATCCGTAGCGATATCAAGCCTCTGTTCGCTAAATTCGCCAAGGATCAAGAACTCGGGCATAATGTGGCTTATGAATATCCTACGATCTCTCAACTCGCTGGGTACCTTGTTGCATGTTCCAAAGGCGAAGTCATCAAAAACAACAATTCGGCTGCCATGATTTCGCGTATCCAAGCTTGTATTGATCGGTGGACGGAAACACTTCCTGAACGCCAAGCGTCAGTGGCCGCTGTCCCAGAGGAAAAGGTACTCGCCATCACGGGAGGTACTGGAAGTCTTGGCGTTCATTTATTGAGAAATCTCTTGGAAAGGGATGATGTTGTGAAAGTGTATTGTCTCCATCGCGGTCCATCGAATGTGGCTAGGAAAAAGCAAACGCAATTGTTCCAAGACCGATCTCTACCCGTCGAACTCCTCAACTCGACAAAAGTGGTGTTTGTGCAAGTTGATCTTTCCCAGTCTGATCTAGGATTGTCGACTGAGAAATATGACGAGGTTGATCTTTTTCTCACGTTTGGACTGGCATTGTCGCTGATGGGTTGAATACATTTTAGCTTCGGGGCAGTTTGACTCATATCATTCATACCGCATGGGAACTCAATTTCAACTGGGGACTGGAGCGTTTTGAGAAGGTTCATATTGCAGGTACCCGGAACCTCATCAACTTGTCCTGTGCATCGACACTACCGGTCTCACCTCGGGTTATCTTCATATCCTCCATCAGCGTTGTGTCAAGGTATGACCCAGAGACACCTGTACCTGAAGAGCCTCTTCCTGATCCGACATTGATCGGGCCAGGAGGGTACGGTGAAGCTAAATATGTGTGTGAACGATTGTTAGATGAAGCTGCGAGAAAGTCGGGCGTTCCTGTCACCGTCATAAGATCTGGACAGATTGCAGGGTCGTCGGTAGATGGTTATTGGGCGCCTACGGAGTATATGCCTACGATATTCAAGACGAGCAAGATTTTGGGACAAGTGCCTGATAAACTACCAGTTAAGGGTTTCCCTTGACCACTTTTTTTTCTTGTCATAAACTTACCGGTTGTGGCCATATAGGACACGCGCTGGTTGCCTGCTGATTACTGTGGCAAAGCCGTGATGGAACTCGCTTTACTCGCTTTGCAACAAAGTGATGGGGGCCTTGTCCGCTATTATCATATTGAAAATCCTACGACGACGCCCTGGAGTACGATCGCTTCGCTCTTTATTCAAGTTTGCTCGACTGAGATGGAACGAGTTGATACCAAGGCGTGGTTGATGGCTGTCGAAGAACGGGCGAATAGGAACAGGGACAGGGAGGAGGCAAAGACAACAAAGGCAGGGGCAGAGGAGGACGGGGGTCGTCATGAGGTCCCTGCTGCTGTGCTGTTGGCATTTTATTCATCGTATTCGGAATTGGATTCAAGAATGAGGTTGTCGACGGAGAAAGCGGTACGTGTCTCGAAAGCGATTGAGTATGGGCCTGTGACGCGTGAATTGATGAGGCGTTATGTATCTTGGATTTAAGGTGTGTCGGATGTGTGTGTGTGTGTTTATGTGTATTTCCTAGTTGGAAAAGGCTGTAGACATTTGGAATTGAAATTTGGATGATGCAAGAAAAGAAATGTTGCATGAAACGCAGAGAGAACGAAAGGATGTGGGTTTGGATGATCTACAGGAATTAAGAAACTGGTTGGAAACATGTTTAAAAAAGCCACGGCCATTGTGGATTTAGGATTTGTAGCTGAACCTTTGTGCAAACAAAAAGCCATTCAATGATACTTATCCCAACCATGTGTGCAGCGTTATAACCATTAATAGAATTAGTTGGTAGTGTTCCGATACTGATCTACTTTAGCCAATTGCTGTCAAATATTCTGTCACTATGCCGTCATGCTGACTGAACTCGTGTGTTCAAAAATGAACTGCTGGAGCAGTAGAGAGGGCATCAGGATTGACAGTCGTGATGAGCAGCATCCATGCAGCACAATGGATGTGCTCTAGGTCTTACCTAGAAGGTGGGCTCTTCGATTATATTTTGCATCTCAATGTCCTTATATACCTGTCCAAGTATCTATTCTAGGATTAGGATAGGTATTTAGCGTCATACTAGTGTATTATGCAACTATTAATATCTTGATTAGTCATCTCATGCATGCTTCGTCTCCAACAAGCCGCCGGTTGTATCGGTGACAGTATTTCACTTCTAGATTTAACTCAACAGAAGACTCTCGAGGCATAAGATGACATTATTTCTCATTCTATATCCCAATAGCACTCAAGTATTGTTCAAGGAAAATGAGAGTGGATCCGAGTTTACCGGGGAATCGATGTCTTATTAGGAGCATGACATAGGCTCTGGCAATACTCATTCATGTATTACTAGAATGTAACTATGAAAAGATTCAACATCACAGGTGAGATATTTCTGCCATAAGTAATGGATGGTCCTGGAATATCATTGGTTCATCAGTGTATACATGTATATCGAACATGATTGGTGGCTCACCAAAAATGTTTCTATTTTTTTAATTCATCAATTTATTACACGGGGCTCGTTGGCAGACCGAAATGTTTCTAATCAGTCGTATGTTCCCCAGGTGTATGGATTAAAATTAATTTGTGTAGACCTCCATTCGGTCCAACAATACAGCCACCAGGGTATCTACAATCAAATTGATCCGATTAGTGTGAACCCCAGGTTTCATGTGAGATTGTCCGTCCTTCGTGCCGTTTTTCTCTCACCTGTAGAAAGGCTTTGTTCGACCACCTAGGACACGATCGACAACACTTCAATGCTTCTGGAACGCTCAACAGGGCAGGATATCTCCCCTTTGGGGGTTTTGAACTCTATGCAGAAAGACCGGATCGTCACTGACGCTGAGAAGCGTGCTGTACGAAAACTTGATTATACAGTCATTCCTGTCGTGACAATGTTCTACCTTTTGTCATTCTTGGTATTCTTAATTCCTCGTCGTTGGATTGCTTGCTGATTCTTTTCATACGTAGGATCGCTCCAATATTGGTGACTAACATCTTTCGTAAACTCGGAGGTATGGGCTAACTTCTTGTAGGTAACGCTCGGGTAGCCGGTTTGCAGAAGAGCCTTGGTCTCACAGATCACCAGTATCAAGTCTGCGTGACTGTGTTGTATGTGTAGGTATCGCGTCAAGCTGTTTCTCCGACATTAAGCTTGGATGATTTCAGTCCTTACATCGTGGCTGAACTACCTTCCAACTTGGTTTTACGATGGATTGGACCACATATTGCTATGCCTACAATATTGACTGCTTGGGGAATCATTGTCACTCTCCAAGGTATTTTATGCAAGTTTTATTACATCGGACTCTCTCTGAATGCTTCATTAGGTCTAGTATCTTCATATGCCGGACTCGTAGTTGTACGGGCTATTCTCGGTCTCATTGAAGGACCCATGTTTCCCGGTATTGTTCTTTATCTTTCCGGATTCTACACTCGTCAAGATCTATCACTCCGGTAAGGGTTACCCCAACCGAGTCGATTTTTTTAAACAATCCAGCCCGTTTTCAGTATCGCATTGTTCTTCTCTTCTGCTTCGGTATATTGGCCACTTAAACTACTGAGGGTTCAGCTGAAATGTTACGTCACCAGCTCTCTGGTGTTTTCTCTGGCCTCTTGGCAGCTGCAATTCAAAACATGGATGGAATAGGTGGTCGACCCGGCTGGGCATGGATTTTCATTCTTGTATGTACTTCCTCCTCTTGCTTCATGTTGGCTTTCTTTTTCCTTTCCCTTGTACCAGTCACACACTCACACTCACACTCACAACAGGAAGGACTTTTCTCTATTCTTATTGGTATAACCAGCTTCTTCCTTGTCCCCTCCACACCCCAAGACTCTAAATTTCTTACTCTACACGAAAAAAACCTCATACAAGAACGCCTTGAGCTTGACCGACCCGCAGTCACAGCCAACGCACCCTCTGATAAATTCTCCTTCCGTGAAATCTTCAATTCTCTGACTTCAATCCACGTTATCCTCGTTTTCATCAGTTTATTCATGCTCGGGACGATTCTTTATGGTTTGGCCCTGTTCAGTCCATCAATTATTAACCAAATGGGATTCAGTCCTATCAAGAGCCAGTTGTTGAGTGTGGGCCCTTTCGCTGCCGGATTTTTCGGTAGGTATTTTTTTCTCACACTTGCTTCCCTCTTCCTTCTTCAATGACTGTGTTTCAGTGTGCGAGCCACAGTTGATCGACTATTTACTTCCTTTTCTCTCTCATAGTCACACTCCTTTCCGCGTACTTTTCCGACAAGTACCAGAACCGCTCCATCCCAACCATACTCGTCGTACTCCTCTGCGTCATCGGATTCTCAATAAATCTTCGTAAGTCCACAATCCGAAATGCTCTCTCTCCCTGTACACGCAATCAAAATTTTCTCCGAGTCAAAGCCTTTTTGAGCTTTTCCCCATCCATATGATCATATACTGACTCTAAATTCTGTGCTTTTTTCTTTTTACGAAACGCTCAGGCACGAGCGACAAATTTGTGGCGTACGGCTCTCTTTACTTAACCATACCGGGCACATACGCCACAGCTCCTATCCTCTCCGCATGGTTGGCCAATAATTCTGAACCATATTTCCGTCGTGCAACTAGTATTGCTTTTGGGTTTATTGCTACCAATGGCGTACGTGATTACTACAAGTTGAAAGCATGAATTGTGGTTAACTCTTGTACATCCGTCCCCGTGTCATGTAGGGTGGTATCCTCAGTACATGGCGATTTCCTTCCAAAGAAGGTCCTCGGTTCACAAAAACCACGATCATGGATCTTGTATTGTATGTGTATACGCATATTTTCCTTTATAAGCTTCCCCCCAGCACTTAAACACGCTAAAAACAATTTTTGTGTTGTCACAGCTCCGTACTCATAATTATCTTCACTTGCCTCAACGTAGCAGTCCTGTGCTACAAGAACAAAAGAAAACAACACGACCGGGCTCAGATTCTTGCTACTCACGCTTCCTTCAAAATTTCTGAAGCTGGAAAGGACTTTAATGATCCTGACGATGAACTTCGTTCATGGGTAGAACTAGGAGACAAACATCCCGATTTTGTCTACACTTACTGAGTATAGTCAAAGTAATTCTCTTTATCATATGATGTTGATAAACTGAGTTGGTGCAAGCTTTCGGTGTTCATATAACTTGGTTTCAGAAGCCTTCCGCCATATATCAATACTGATCTGCATTAATGCACTTCCGCTGACTTCTCCGACCAAGCACCTAGATTTAGAGTTAGAGTAAGGCCCATCATCCGGAGTACGTAACAAGAAGTCCACTCGGCTTTACATAGCAACCAATCACTAGTCCCTCCGCACGTTCTTGGCGTTCCCATAGAAGCCCAGCGCCTAGGTACATTCTAGATTAGAATTTTGTTATCCATTGTCTACTTCCAAGCGGACCCCGGTACGATGACACGACCAACGCCTGTACAACCTTGCGATGCCGTGTTTGGCGGCATAACAAATTGAAATTCCGAGTATTTGTAACTGGATCACAGAGAAGTGGATCATTCTCACACTGAGAATTATATGACAACTTCATGCCTGCCAGGACAAACATGTCTGTGACTTGAGCGACGAAATCATTTCTGGCTGAAGTAGATTCGGTGGGCCTCATACGCGCAACTACCCAGTCTGTTCTTTGAGTCCTTACGGACACCTTTAGGCCAGGAATGGGGTGTGTGCAGCCAATTTCGGATCCATGATTATGGATCATAATATCAGACAGTCAACAATGGCTTTATAAAGTATCACATTAGGCCTTCCTTTTCCAATCCCGTTTATTGATACGAAAGCATTTTACAAGATTCTGACGTGCAAATAAATGAATGGGGAACCACTACAGGTGTACCTATTAAGTCTATTTCTCTACAATACCACTCCGTAGGTTTTTATGGCATCATTGCTCAAATGCCTCAACGCCTCATGTTCGTGCATCCGATGAAATTTTTATTAAATTATATCATAGTTCATCGTGATCGAAACCGGACTCGTCATCATCATTGGCAGAATCTGAGCCGCTAGAGTAGAGTTTGGTGGTGATGGGATTGACAATGCCTTGCACCTCTGTAATGATCGAGTCAGCGAAACGAACGCATAAAAGCCTCAAAAGTTACATACCGGCCAGCTTCTCCTCAAGATCCTCGACACTAGCACTTGAACCGTTTTCGTCAATCCATTCAGTAGCTTCTTTGACAGTGTCAAGAATAGTCTTCTTGTCGTCATCATCAAGTTTACCACCGAGACCTTCAGAGTCAGCGACCTGATTCTTCAGACCATAAACGAACGACGAGAGTGAATTAAGAGCCTCAATCCTCTTGCGTTGGGCTTCATCTTCGGCAGCGAATTTCTCTGCTTCTGCAACCATGCGGTCAATCTCCTCCTGGGAGAGACGGCCCTTCTCGTTCTTGATAGTAATCGCCTCTGACTTGCCACTGAGAAGGATGAGAAAACAACCAAAAATTGGATGGAATATCACCTACGTTCCCTTGTCAGCGGCTGAAACCTTCATAATACCGTTGGCGTCGATTTCAAAAGTGACCTCAATCTGAGGGACACCTCGAGGGGCAGGGGGTATACCAGTGAGCTCAAATTTACCAAGAAGATTGTTATCTTTGGTGAGTGAACGTTCACCCTCAAAGACTTGAATGAGGACGGTGGGTTGGTTGTCCGCAGCGGTAGAGAAGATCTGACTCTTCTTGGTTGGGATGACAGTGTTACGAGGGATGAGCTTGGTGAAAACTCCACCAGTAGTCTCAATACCGAGGGTGAGAGGGTTGACGTCAACGAGAACAACATCAGCGGTGCCCGGCACACCAGAGAGAATGCCACCCTGGACAGCGGCACCGTAGGCAACAGCCTCATCAGGGTTGATTCCTTTTGAAGGCTCCTTGCCACCAAAGAATTCTTTAAGGAGCTGTTGAACTTTAGGAATACGAGTGGAACCACCGACAAGCACAACCTGAAGAATTGATGGGTAACATAAGATAAAACTTACGGAATGGCCTACCTCATCAATATCCTCTTTCTTGACGTTAGCATCCTTCAAAACCTGCTCAACGGGCTTCATGGTCTTGCGGAAAAGATCCATATTGAGTTCCTCAAACTTGGCACGGGTAAGAGTTTCAGAGAAATCGTTGCCATCCTCGAATGATTCAATTTCAATGCGAGTGGACTGTTGACTGGAGAGGGTCCTCTTGGCCTTCTCGACCTCACGCTTCAGTTTACCGAGAGCGCGAAGGTTCTTGCTGACATCGGTGCCAGTTTTCTTCTTGTAGCTCTTGACAAGGTAATCGATGACGCGGTTATCAAAATCTTCACCACCAAGATGGGTGTCACCGGCAGTAGCCAAAACCTCAAAGACACCATCGTCAATGGAAAGGAGAGAGACATCGAATGTTCCGCCACCAAGATCATAGACAATGATCTGAGATTCGCCGCCTTTCTTGTTAAGGCCGTAGGCGATAGCGGCAGCAGTAGGCTCGTTGATGATGCGGAGGACAGTAAGACCGGCAATGGTTCCGGCGTCCTTGGTTGCCTGACGCTGAGCGTCATTGAAATCTATAGATTGCCTAAGTAAACCAGATGATCGCCAATGTGGACACTTACAGGCAGGGACGGTGACGACAGCATGGGTGACCTTTGTGCCGAGATAGGTCTCAGCAGTCTCCTTCATCTTGGTAAGAACCATGGCGGAAATTTCCTCGGGGGTAAAATAACGGTCCTCATTCTTGTGCTTGACGACGACAGCGGGCTTGCCATTTTTCTCGGTGACCTTGAAGGGCCAATGCTTCATATCGCGCTTGAGTTCGGGATCATTCATCTTGCGACCGATGAGACGTTTAGCATCAAACACTGTGTTTGTAGGATTTGAGTGGAAAGCGTTCTTGGCTGAGTCACCGACACTAGGAAAACCTCAGTTTATGTATGTAGAGGAATTGCTTGTACCACGTACAGTCGTTCTTCATCAGTAAAACTAACCCAAGACGGTGTAATACGATGACCCTGATCATTGGCAATGATTTCCACACGACCACTTCGCTGAACACTGTAGAGCATGTCAAGAGTTATCCATTGATCCAGATGCCACATACCCAACGCAAGAATACCTGTATGCCTACAAGTCAGTCTAACCTGGCTAAAAACACCGAGAAATCTGCATACGTTGTACCAAGATCTGAAGAAGCACTGTTATACAAGAACTGAGCCCAGGTAGTGAATACCACACACCAATACCAATAACAGTTCCATATTCTGGATGGGCGTCTTCGGCAGACACCGCAGGGGGACAACAACAGACGATGGCGAGGAGGGCAAGGAAGAAAACAGAAAGGACGGAGAAAAGGCTCCTGTGAGGGGAGCGGGACGGTGGACTCATTGTGGTCGAGGTTCAGGCGACCTGTCGACGTTGCCAACTATTTATTGATTTGAGCTGACGTGTCACCTGTACGTGGCCAGTCACGTGCCATTATGTCTGTGACATGCGACATCATTCAGCGGCGCTACACTCATGTCTTCTCCGCAGATCATCTATCGCCCTTACTCCGGCGAATCCGATCTTCCACATGTCATGGCCCTTATCCAGAGTGAACTTAGTGAACCCTATGTCGTTTATACTTTTCGCTACTTTCTCCACCAATGGTCAGATAGACAATTAGTTTCCTGTCTGGTCGCGTGCCACTAACATCCATTGTTCAGGCCACATCTATCTTTTCTGGTACGTGTTGGGAACTCGTCTCTTCCGTTTTTGCTTCTCACCAGCTGAAAGGCATATCTCAATGACCCGGCCAAGTCAGATCCAATTGGAGTCATAGTCTGTAAACAGAGTATGCATCGTAACAAATCTAACAGAGGCTACATTGCCATGCTCAGTGTCGACAGAAACTGGCGCAAACGTGGTATAGGTTCGTCCCATCTTCCATATCTCCTCACAAAGGCGTCGAAATAGATTCTTACTTACAGATCCTTAAAAACGGGGAAACTCATCAATTTCATTTGGTGCGGTTATCTCTTGTTTCCCTCCATCCTCCTCTAGCTAGTGCTCTTGTTCGCAATTCAATTGAGGCCATGAAAGACGACGGCGTTGAAGAGGTCCGTGCCCTTATTCGGCTTACTTATAAAAGGAATAGCTTCACTCCTCATCACAGGTTATCCTTGAAACCGAGTTTGACAACCTAGCCGCTTTGTCACTGTACGAATCTCTTGGTTTTATCCGCGAGAAGCGATTATACCGTTTTTACCTCAACGGCAAAGATGCCTTCCGGCTTGTTCTTGCTGTTCCTCCACCCGATTTCGATGACACTTCAGATGCCTCCTCTCAACCCTCTTCTTCTCCGCCCAAACCTTTTATCCGTTGTCCCCCTTATCGCGCTATCAATGTAATACCATATTCAGATGACGAAGATGACTACGTCTCAGGTCGCTAATTTTGGGAAATCCTATCAGACAGTGTAGGAATAGAATTTTGTAGTATAGATACCTTTTTTGTGCCATACGATTTTATATTGTACTTGTCATGCAGTGACTGTTATGTACAAATGCCACCTCTTCTCAGCGTAATTCTACAGCAGAATCATAATCAACGATTTGGGTAGAGAGTATCAAACCCAGGCTATCGTGTAAGTGTCAGATATACCAAAAACGCACCTTACTTTTTTTGCTGAATTTACTCCAGCCTTGACTCAAGAGTAAAAATAGTTACCTCCATCCTTATCCCTACAGGGTACATCCTGCCCTAATTTTGCCCCTGGGTTTTAGAGTATACTCTATCTCCATTCTTAAGGGTGAATTTTATCCTGAGAGTAGAGCATGTGCTAGAGAATGCATTCCCAATATTATTCTGTATGCACTTCCCTTGAGGGTATTTTCTGGTGATGTTTTACAGTAGGCGCTAGAAAATAGAATTCATTTACCAAATGGGGAATACAGAGCCCGGTTTGAATTAAAGCCCATGCGGTCAAGCACTCATCGAAGACAAAAATCGATATTTTTCTTCTGCAAACGGTTTATTTTGTTATTAGGAGGACATTTGTCAGACCTAGTATCATTTTTATAATCCTCTAGCCTTCTGTTTCCCGGACTCCTACTTCAATTGACACTAGAAAGGATGCAAGATTTTAGTTTTGGGAGTTGTTTCTATGCCTTCTCACTTTCCCTTTCCTTTTCTTTTCAATTTTCTCTCTTAGGTATTTATTACTAGGGTCATGCATCTTAGCTGCGGTCTACCAAGAGCTCCGCGTTACAAATCTGGATAGAAGATAAAGACATCAAAAGCTATTATTGATCAACACATTTCTCATAGCCTTTTTCCCTTGTATTTTCGTAACATGAATGATTAAATCATGCTTGTAGAAATTACAAGGACATGCTTCCCAATGATTGAAGTTGGTTGTGTTCTGATACTGTAAATAAATACCGCAAATATAGTAATACAGAATGTGATTCAATCATGTATTTCCTAGTCCATAAGGATCACTATACAAAATAGGACAACGAAATTGACTAACATGATATCTGTAATAGGCAATAGTAATGATGATCCATTTAAAGCAACATCACTATATGGGGAAATAGCTTTCAAATCAGGAATACTGAAAGAGGTTATGAACAAAAGATATGCCGAGGAAGGCATCTTCGGACTGTGAATTCGAGAATATGTCGTACGATAACTCTTCCATTGTCAATCTAACTTGCACTTTCAGTGATAATTACTAGGCGAGGAAAATGGTCATGCCGGCCAAGACTGCAACAAGACCATATTGAACAGTTAGATCTGTGGCAGAACTGGTGCTGGTAGTAGTGGCGGTACTAGCGGCACTGGTGGGGTTCGTGGAGTTCGTAGAGTTCGTGGAGCTACCAGCATTTGTTGGAAAAACGGCTGCTCCACTAGGAATTGGTTGTGGGCTTGCGGATGCGGATGCACCTATTCCGACAAGACCATTTTCGCTTTGCTAATAGCAGGAAGGGTAATCATTAGAAAATGGCTCGATAAGTGGGCAGAAAAACTTACATCAACAGTAGTAGCCTGAGAGGCTTGAATTTGGAAATTTGCGAAGGTGTTAGCACCAGATATAGGGGCGTTGATGGCACCGACCATCCCTATAATTATAACAGCAAAATAAGTTTGATCAGATAGAAAGTGGGGTACGATCACTGACCAGCTATACAGTGGGGTGATGGCAACAACTGTTTACAGAAGAACCAGATCGCTGGAGAGGGACATCATCAACCCATTGATGCAGGAGTGGAAAAAAAGAACAAAAACTCACGCTTAGAGTCATCCGTGATTGTGAGGTTGAACTCAGGCACAGGAGACAAGCCTGCAGAAGGGAGAAAGACCCAACCTGAATCAAATCCACCATCGGCAGGAGTACATGGGTCATTGAATGTTGACTGTGTAATCGTGTGATTTCCAGGCCTATAAACTCAATAAGAACACTGAGGGGGACCAGATCATGATTGCGTACATGCCAATGAACTGGAAATTGACTATGGACCCATTCGTTGCATTGATGTTTGGAGGGATGAACTGGAAGATGCCACCGGGGGCATCTGCAGTCGAGCCGACTTGGACAGTCACCTAGCTAAAATGAATAGTGGTGAAAGTACAGTTGACGGTACGCACGACGTTAGCCGAGTTGGACTGAGCAAGAACAAAGCCCAAGAAAGTCAAAGGAGCAACAGCAGTGGCGAATCGCATTTTAGCAGTTGGAATTCAAAGAAAGCGTCAGAAAGGATAGCTTGCCCATATATATAGTTGGAGAGAACGCAGCACTACATTTGGCTCGTTCGAGCATTTCTAATCTCCAAACCTGCAACATATATGTAATATTTCTCTCAGGGTTTCAGTTACATATTTGATGAATCACACGTTCAGTCCTCATGACCTCTCGAAAGAGGCTTGTTTTTGATGGACAATCAAATTCCAGCATAAAGGACTCAAAGGAACATGCATTGTGATCATCCTATGTACGACAGCCTCCGCATGATTTTGGCTTGTAGTTCTAAGTGAGAATCTGACATCCAACCAGGACCTAATATCTTAGTGATATTACTTTTCACAATTTTTGGTCAGATCTCGCTGAAGCCCTAGTTAATGGCTTTCACTTGTATAATGTGGATGGACATAACAAATTTCAAGTTGTGCAAGCAATCGATGAAATGAGAGACTGGACAATGTTGGGGGTGCATTCCGACACTACGACAAGGATGACTGTAACAGGCAGAAAATTAAAAGCATTCCGATACGGGGAATCGAACCCCGGGCTACCGCGTGAAAGGCGGTAATGTTAGCCATTACACCATATCGGATGATGCAAATTCCTTATATAAAAGTAATCTCATGTAGAAAGCTGAGCTAGCTTGGAAAATTCCAGTCGAAGACGTGGCGCGATCACGTGACAAGCTGGAGGTGTCTATAATGCCAAATTTTTCAGTTGCCGGGTTCCACGCTAACTTAGTTGTCCACAAAAATGTACCGTCTCTCAACAACTTCTGCTCGCTCTCTCCGTGCTGCAACGAGGACTGCCCAGCCCTCGCTGACTCGTGGTGCACACAAGGAGATTAAATTCTCCAACGAAGGTAGAGCTGGCATTCTGCGGGGTGTTGATGTCCTTGCCAACGCCGTCAGCGTTACTTTGGGACCCAAGGGTGAGTTAGTGAACTCATTGGGCACGGACGCGTCCACTGACGTTGATCAGGTCGCAACGTCATCATTGAACAGTCCTTTGGCGGACCCAAGATCACAAAAGGTGAGTAATGCATTGATTGAGCTGGTGTATCGGAGACGTGTCTGTGAAAAACGCTGACCGATTTTCTAGACGGTGTTACAGTTGCCAAGTCCATCACGCTTAAGGACAAGTTTGAGAATCTCGGTGCTCGGTATGTATCTTGGTTCATACAAAGACCTGCCGGCTGATCACCGCCTCGTGCAGTCTTGTCCAGGATGTTGCCTCAAAGACAAACGAGATGGCCGGTGATGGTACCACAACGGCTACCGTCTTGGCCCGTGCGATTTACTCCGAGGGTGTTAAGAATGTTGCCGCTGGCTGCAATCCCATGGACCTTCGCCGCGGTTCGCAGGCGGCTGTTGACCGTGTTGTCGAGTTTTTGTCCAAGAACACCAAAACTATCACTACCACCGCTGAGATTGCCCAGGTCGCCACTATCTCCGCCAATGGTGATACTCATATTGGCAACCTCATTGCGCAAGCCATGGAAAAGGTTGGCAAAGAGGGTGTCATCACTGTCAAGGAGGGACGTACCATTGAGGATGAAATTGAGATTACAGAGGGCATGCGCTTCGATCGTGGTTTCATCTCTCCCTACTTTATAACCGATGTCAAGACTCAGAAAGTCGAGTTTGAAAAACCTCTTGTTCTTCTTAGCGAGAAGAAAATTTCTCTTCTTCAGGATGTCCTTCCTTCCCTCGAGGCTGCGGCTAAAGCTCGCCGTCCTCTCGTAATTATTGCTGAGGACATTGACGGCGAGGCTCTCGCTGCCTGCATCCTCAACAAGCTTCGTGGTCAGCTCCAAGTTGCTGCTGTCAAGTCACCTGGCTTTGGTGACAACCGCAAGTCCATCCTCGGTGACCTTGGTATCTTGACCGGTGGTACTGTCTTCACCGATGAACTCGACATCAAACTTGAACGCGCTACCCCAGACCTCCTGGGTTCCTCAGGTTCCATTACCATCACCAAAGAAGATACCATTTTCTTGAACGGTGAAGGTTCTAAAGATGCTATCCAGGCTCGCTGCGAACAAATTCGTTCTGTCATTGCTGATCCTACTACCTCTGAGTATGACCGAACCAAGCTCCAAGAACGTCTCGCCAAGCTCTCTGGTGGTGTTGCTGTTATTAAAGTTGGTGGTTCTTCTGAAGTTGAGGTCAGTGAGAAGAAGGATAGATATGAAGATGCTTTGAATGCTACACGTGCCGCTGTTGAGGAAGGTATCCTTCCCGGTGGAGGTGTTGCCCTTCTTAAAGCCTCTCTCCAACTTGCTACTTCCTCCCCTGGTAGTGGCGCAGGGTCTGCAAGTTCTCCTGTAGCATCTGACGCCAAACCTATCCCTACTCAGAACTTCGATCAAGAACTCGGAGTCGCAATTGTTCGTCGTGCTATCACTAAACCCACTCGTGCGATTCTAGACAACGCAGGTGAAGAATCGAGTGTCATTGTGGGCGCGCTTCTTGGACCATATGGAAATGCAGATAAATTTGCATGGGGATACGACGCTTCGAAGGGAGAGTATACAGATATGATCAAAGCTGGAATCGTTGACCCTCTGAAGGTTGTCAGAACTGCACTTGTTGATGCTGCCGGTGTTGCTTCACTCTTGACAACGAGCGAGGCTTGTATCGTAGATGCTCCTGAAGAGGGCAAGGCCGGTGGCAGTGGTGGGATGCCTGGCATGGGTGGCATGGGTGGCATGGGTGGCATGGGTGACATGGGCGGTTTTTAAACGAAGACGAGTTGTTCCCCCCCGCCTGTTTTTCCATTGGTTATTTCGCTTCAGTGCAGGCTGCCTTCCAACAAAAAGTATTCTATTGGGCTGATATGACATGTGAATCTCTCGGTCGTGCGCGCGGTAGTGGTGCTGGTTTCGGTAATTAGTTGCGTGCTTTCTTTTTGGATTGTTATGACATACATACATCTCTGTTTTGTGCAATCCCTACTCAATTTGCTCTCTCATACTTGCTTAGACATGACTTGCTCCATATGCATTGATTTATATATATCTTAAAGAGGTACATGCATGGGGCTTTTTGATGATCTTTGTACATCAACTAATGAGCAGTAATAATGACAATGAACCTCAATTCCAGTGAAGACCCCTTTAGTTAGTCTCGGGAAAAATGAGATGAATCGGATTATGCAGCCCGATAATTTGTAGATTGTTCAGCCTACTAGGCAACGGAGATCATTATACAATACTATCGTATGGCAAGGGGAGCACAAGTACAAATTAGGGTTGCAAGGAGGACATGATCGATGTTGGGGCATTTGTGAGAGGGGATAACGTTGTAGAAAAAGCTATTTTCGAGCGACCATGTTTTCCTACAATCACTCGCGGAAATGAGATAGTCAAGGCGAGCGTCGACGAAGTGAAATATGTTCCAAAGCTACGATCTATCTGTTCCGCTGCCCCCCGCAAATGTTATGACCAATGACATGTGGAATGCTTACGCTGCATGTGGAATTTCGCGTTGAATCTCGCCTAATAGCCAGACTTATCCTATGACTAATTTATAGTATGACTAAGCAGCCCAGATCTGTGTGCCTAGTGGGAGCCATTTACCTGACAGAGCAATACTCGTCGCGTGTTGTAAGGGTTCAAACAGGTAAGTTGAGACTGTAAGAAATAATAATATACTCGAGAATCGAAAAGATTAGGGCCATGCCTCAGCCGACGATGAGAGAGCGTGTGGAAAGTATAGATATTCACCAGTGAGTTGCTATTAAAAGTACTACTCTTGTCACAGACTATCGTGACGGTGTACTGCAATCAAAATCACCAGACCACGACATTTAAGGCAGGCCATGATCGACTTGTAAACCGAGTTATTTAAATTTGTTTATACTTCTTTCGTCCTCTCATCGTGATGCCGTCTTCAGCAGAACAAAGTTTCCGCAATAACCTATCCCAATTCCGGTGGGCACGAGACGCTGCAAATGACTCACGGCACGCACAACAGCTCCCCTCTGAAGGTCCTTTCTCTCGGTTCTACAGTTCCATTGGAGATTATATACCTCTACGGTCAAACGAGACGTCCAATGAAGACGAGGCGTGGTTTGCTCTGTCAAGATGGGAGAGGTCAGTGTCCTCATCTTGTCAAAATGGTTACTGACGACTGTTCTTCTCAACGAGGTAGATTACTTGGATTCATAGGATCACTGGTCGGGGCCGCCGTATGTTTCTTTGTCGCATTTCTAACTTTGCCGATACTTGCACTCAAGTATTTATACCTCCTCCGGCCCTTGACTTCCTAACTCACATCGTCATTATCTTCTAGACCAGCAAAATTTGCGTTGGCATTCAGGTAAAACTAATTTCAAAATTAGATTCTGCCTATGTTGATATTGCGTCACTTAGCCTAGGGAGTTTACTCGTAATGTTTGGGTGCGCTACATTCCATTCTCTAGTATACAGCTTCACATTCTTCCTGCCGAAAGGTTTTCTATTCTCATTGGTCCTATCAACCACATCAAGCACCTTGTGTCGAAGGATCGACTTCCATTTTCCCTCATTTATCTCAGTAGTTTAGGTTTGACTCTTTATTTCGCCCTCGGAGTACGTGTCATCTTCGTTAGTCAATCACATGTTATCATCATCCAAAATCAGGCACATTCATACTTCGGCTCGCTGATATGTGGAGGAGTCCAAGTAAGATCTACACTCCTTTATACGGTATTCTGTAGACGCTAACAATGTGTCTGCTCCTCTTCAGGTCATTGCGCTGATAACCTACGTTCTCGCTTATTTTCCTGGAGGAACTCAGACACTGAGGATGGGGGGTTCCCTTGCGCTCCGGGGCGCAGGGAGTCTCTTGCCCCGATGAGCCTCCGTCACTCTCTATTTAACTCTGTATACATACTTTCTCTTGATAATTGATATGATGACATCAGTTATTATGATTATTTACAACAAATCAGTGGGTTAGGTTGATACAAGCAATGGATATAAACACCAATCAACCACATGAATCTCTGAGCACAAATTAAAACCATCTCCAGATTGTCAGTCAACCAATCAACATTCAACACAATCCTTTAGACGACAAGTCATGATTTCAATGTAAGCTTGGCGAGATTGCCAATCTCTACCCAATGACTCCTCAACCTAAGCCACGTCAACTATCCAAAGAAAGTAAGATATGGATCGAGGAACTCACGAATTCCAGCGATGAGATGCGCTGTAGTAAGGGGTTCAACCTCTTCTTAACTTCTTCACGGAATTCGTTCTGGTTCGGGATAGCCGGCAGGCGCATAACACTTGTAGCTTGTTGAAGAGGATTGTCCATACTTTGGGGGTTCGCATAATATTCCAAATGACGCCAAAGTAACAACAGAAGCATCTCATGTGTATCTAATATCCCATCAGCATAATGTTTTTTCCTGATCATTCAAGAGTACACACCGCAAAGGGTTTTTACCGTCACTTTTGATTGTTCCTTCATCTTTTCAATCTCTTGACATACAAGTGACCTTTTTTGTTCGGTGTCTAATTCGTTTAGCAGTGACACGTGAATATTTCGTAGAATCTCCTTCACATCCTCAATGACGATATGATGTTTGTTGATAAGCTCGGCCCTAAGGTCAGATAACTGCCTGAGTGTGGCCGCAATATCTTCTGAGATAAAATCAATTGCCTCCATCACGTCACCAATAGTAGGAACGGTAACTGAGGATCATATTAGCAGGGCACTCTGATCGATCTAAGCCATGCTGGCGTACCAGTGAAGTGTGAACCTATCTCATTTATATAGGTCGTGTTGGTTATGGGCGAAATCGCAAGGGTAATTTCAGGCTCTGCAAGAAAAAGTTCAGAAAAACATAGCACCAGCAGCATTTTGGAGGACAGACCTGTGAAATCACTCGAGGCACCGACATACGAAGCGATTGCTTTGCGTATGAGGCGCTCCTTCCCAAGAAGTGTGGTATCAAATAGAGACCCCGAAGAATTACCTGTTGATCACGTTAGTGACCGTCTGAATATAGGCTAAGCCAAGGTTCACCGAACGCTGGTAGTCTTGCATTTTGCATTTCAAGTTCACTTTGAGGAACGACGGCACTGAAGCAACGATTTCGACTCATTGATCGAGTCGCCAGAGTCAAGATTGCAACGTGGAGAGCGCCGAAGCCGGTGTTTGGTGCCAACTAGTTGAAAGTAAAACCAGCGGTCACGGTGAAGATGAAGATAAACTCTCACCAATTCAGACTTTGGAACGGAGGGGAAAATGCTAGTGCATAACTTAATGATGAGATAAATCTCATCAAGGATTTCAAGGGATGTGTGATCTGCGTCATTTTTTAGGAGTATGACGATCGTGGATCCGTGATTTGAAAGAAATTCTAAAACCTGTTCAACGAATGAGTCCAAGAAGTACTCTACTGAAATATCTGATTACCTGTTTTGTAGCCGTAACATGCTTGTTGCCCAGAGTAGTAAGGATGCCACTGACGATTTGGAGAGCAGGCATGAAGAGTTGGTGGTAACGTTGAACAACTGAGGGTAGAAATGGGTCTTGATCTTTGATTCGGGTTAGTTCGGCAGTGGTTGGGTTGCAGAATTCATACCCATAAATGACTGATTAGATTCAGGCCTTGCGTTGAGGTAATCGCATTTTGCTAGAAGGGAAATGATCCCAAAATTAAGAAGCTTTTCTGCACCCGGCCGAGTCTGCGACATCTGGTTGAATAGTGAAAATTTCGCCTCGTAGACATAGAGATTGTTTAAATCATCTAAAGAGAGGTCAAGAACTACCAAAAGATCGAAAGATGAAGGCAGAGCATACCGGGTTCAGGTTTCAGAATGGACTGGAGTTTTTCATCGTTGTCCTTCAAATCCTCCATGAAGTTGGACAGAATACCGTCTTTTGAGAGTGCAGTAATGACTATCGACTGTTTTCCTTGTTCGCCAAGCTGCACAAGGGCATCAAGCAATATGAACGCAATTGTTTTCCACACCTCTGTGCCATCAATAGCATCTCTAGCTATAACAACGACTAATGGATCAATTACATCCCGCATAGAATTCAGAGTACCAGAGAAGAGTGCTGAAGTGCTGGAGGATTTGTTCCGGATCGAGCTCACTGGGATCAGTGATTGGCTCTGGTTCAGTGAACCTGAGAAAGACATAGCCAGACTTGAAATTTCGGGAGTTCCATTTGAGGATGCGATAAGGTGAATGAAGTTGACAAGGGCGGCATATAGATTTCCCCTGACGAGCTCCATACGGTTGCTGTCCAAGATGCCTTTCAGGATTTTGTGCAAGATCATATACAGCCTTTCTGTCGGCAATGACCCGGATTCCGGATTCCCACCAACGGACTGTAAGATAATCTGATGCTGTCTATCTTCTCGTAATTTCGTCACCAACGAGAGAATCGTCTCAGCTAAAAGAACGTAAATACTTTCGCCGAAGTTGCTAGCGTGCTCAGCAGTAGGAAGAACATGGAGAAGATCCAAGAGTATGTTCTCTCGACGATCATGAGGAAGTCGATCGAAACATCTCATGAGACACATATCCAGAAGCTGTTTCCAGGTTTGAAATCCCTCAATCAATGCATGCAAAATCTTGCGACGATGATTTTCTATCGCACAGCTCTCCACAACATAGGTCGTCTCCTTCTTCAATTGTTCCGACTGAGCCACCGTTGTGATTGATCCTTGAGCATGCAAAGACTTCTTTGCGCTAGAAATTAGTGCCAACACCGCGGTCCGATCTACGACTTCACAATCAGAAGCGTCAAGACGTTTGCAAAATTCAAAATTGAGATTGGCAAGATATTGAAGAGTTTGTGGATGCGTTTGGAGGCTGTCAGCCCAATCAAACATCATTGACTGTAAGAAGTCTATGATGCGCATTCGCGATTGGCTTATTCCCCGAAACGAGGGGAAACCAGACTCGTCTTCGCATTCCACATCCGTGCCAAACAAGATATCCAATAATTCAGTAATGCCCTTGGATTGGCCTCTATCAGTAAGAACCTGTAGTTCTAGTGCAGCGAGGCGATAAATGTGTGACTTCAGACGGAGGAATGCAGACAGTAAAGGGATAGTCGTAGTAATAATATTTCCGTCTTCATATCGTACTTGAATAAAGGGATCTTGCATTGCTGAGGGTACTGCTGAGGGTATATTCATGAGTTGTCTTGCAAAAAAGTTGAATTTTGTCCTAAGATATCTTGTCGAGAATTCTGAAGTCCTCGGGTGTACACAAAGATTCCAAATCACTCTATAACAACGTTCGACCAATCCAGGAAGTGACGAAGCAAGTGATGTGGCACCACGGCTTCCCTCCCTCTTCGTCTCTTTCAATCTAGGATTACTAGTGTCCAAAAGACGCAACAGTGCAGGGAGAGTGGTGTGATATATGGGTGGATCTTCAATTTTCTGTTCTTTCACAGTCCCACCCAGTAAAAAGTAGTGTGCGATATTAGGATATGGCCGATCTTGTTCGGTACCCCGAATCAGGAGCTCCAATGCACACAGCCGGATAGCTTGCGGTAATTGATGTGTGTTTTCATCAGGATCGGGAGCACCAGCGCCAGTCACCTCCTCTGCAAAAGTCTCTGCCGCCCAAATGTCATCCAATGACTCGATAGCCACGATTCCCATGAAGCCACTGAGAATCCTTTCAGAATCCTTACTCCGTTCAATAAGTGTGATGATTGTCAGAGAATTCGTAGAATTGCAGAGCAAAGACAAGACCTTGATAGAAAGAAGTGACAGCTCAGGGTATGAAGGATATGACATGTAAGTTGCGATGGATGGTATGCAGAGAGCGCCGAATGAAAGGCTTTGGTCAAAACGGGTATAATAAGACCTCGGATGAATCACGCTTGCAAAAGTAGCGTTATTATGATCAGAAAGGAGCGGTACAAGAACATCCAAGAACAGATCCTGGATCTCCAAAACCCGATGGACAATCCTCATAACGCGAACAATTGTGTTCCGGAAGAAAGGCTCCTCTTCTGCCAGATTCCTATCAAAGCCCTCCACACCCTCGATGATATAAGAGAGGATGCTATTTTGCAATGGTGTATAAGTCAGAAGACGGATCATGATATCATAACCAGGATGTGAAACGAGAGAAAACAACCTCTCAGTTATAAGAGAAGTTTCTTCGTTTACATTTATCAGGGGTTCAAGGTCGTAACTCGCAAGTCCGCGCTCAATGAAGGTGAGGCAAAGGTCATTTATCTCCCATCTGTCAGAGGCCTGAGAGTACTCCCGGCTCGAGATATTGGCGAATACATTGTCAATGACAAAGACAGAGAATGGGCCAATTCCAGGGAGGCGATACGGGTGCCCTAAATTCTCGGGTATGGTGCTAATCAGTTCGAAGTCAATGAGTCGTTCCTTCAAAGGTATACGCTTGGGTGTATGGATCAGCGTCCCAAGGAGCCGCAGGAATGGGACAGTTACAGGATACATCTTGTGTGTCGTTTCGATCTGCTCCAACTCCAGTTCCACACCCTTTCCAGACGCCAGAGCATTTACTCCGCTAGGGGTACCTGAACGTACATTGATGACCTCGGAACGCTCCATCAAAGTCCACACAGCCCTGCAAATATCTACTCCAGCAGTCCCGGCACCTGGTTCACAGAAGGCAACAAGGGTGTCAAATATCGAACCCTTAAGTTCAAGGGGAATGCCAACCGTGATCAAATTGACCAATGTTGGGATCGCGCGGAACTGGGTATGACTAGAGATAGTCGTGCGGACGGCAACGGAATATCTGATAGTTGTTGTTAGAAGGCGCAAGAATGATTGTGCACACATGACATCAGCAGAATCAGCGGAAAATGTAGCTCTTGAAGGGGGATTAGAAACGTCGTTAAATGAAGTAAACATCTGGTACTGAGGTGCACCCTGGACATTGGCAGCATTCTGTGTCCAATTGTCCAGAAGCTTGAAGATAGCGATCCAAGAGATACTAGGACCATTAGTGGACGATGTTCGGAGCGACCCTCCCGTCACAACTTCCGCACTTCCGCGAGCCATAAAGTTGTATGCCAACTCGCTACACTGTTGTCCTTTTGCCAGACCACCCAACATATCATATAATGCAGTCAAAAGAGGAAGGTCTTGAATTGAAGTAGACCAGATTGCCCACTGCAAAAATGAAGGCAGTCGTCCCGTCATCATTTCCAAATATTCCATGTAAGACAATTTTGAATGATCCCCAGGTGTTGCACCCCAGAACTGTAATCCACGCTCAGGCGGAAGAGCAGAATAAAGTATACCAATCAGTGTGTACAAGGCAGCGATGTCATTTCTAGTTGGAGATTCGGGGTTTTCTGGCTCCAGAGGAACACTTACAGAAAACCGAGTTGAAGCATTACGTGCTCGATCTCTCGTGTGTGCAATATCCTCTTGTCTTTGTTTGACCTTCCTCAACTCAGACGAAGCATGAGTAATGAGGGTTCGAAGTAGCGTTTCATATGTCTGCAAGACAATGTCGCAGAAATCATGAGAGGGAGCTTCGGGTTGGTCCTGACTCTCTTTCATAGGCTGTGTTGAACCAACTGAGCGTCTGGTCACCAGTTGTTGTACGGAGGCTTTAAGGTATGTGAATGCATCGCCCTGTATACCATTCCAGACTTGTCTTTCTAACTCTTCTGCCCTAAAACCTTCTTGATTTTCAAGCGAGCGGTCATGATGTCTCACCTCTGTCAAGAACAAGGCCCATTTCAGGAGAATGGTCGCTTTCAAACCTTGTTCTTTCCAAACCCTCGAGGGCCCGAGAATTTGGGTCATGGAAGTGACGGTTGCCTTGTCAGACACAAGTTTATGCCTGAGCTGACCGGAAGAGCTCGAAGGGTCAGCAGGATCGAAAGTGAGAAGGATAGTGATAAGGAAATAGTAAGTGAGAGGATGTGAAGGGTTTTTGGCCAACCACTCAACGATGAGTTTGACTTCGTCGGAGGAAAGGTGACCAAGGTGCGAGATAGAGGATAAAGTAATGGCTAGGGATCTTCGTTCGTATTTGAGTGACTCGTATCGGGAATTCAGGATGTCAAAACCAAGGGAAGGCATCCCTACAAAGTATTATTCTCAAAAAATTCAGAGCCAAGTGAGAGACTGACCCTGGCCAACAGGCACAACCGTATTAGTCGCTGCTCCTCGCCGTGAACTATCTGCTTGCGCGACGAGAACGTTCAACTGTTCAATCTGCTTCCAAATCCTTTTGACGAGAGTAAGGCTCCCTGACGAAGCTGGTAAAAGCTCAGTCACAAAATACCGAGTCAGTCGCACGTATACTTGGTTGTTTATGCTAGAATCAACTGCCTTTGTAGCGTCGACGAGGCATCTTAGTGAATCAACTAAGTGCCGCCGACGCAGATGGAATAACTCTACGGTCAATTCTATACTCGTGACGGAGTCGATGCCAGGATGTTCTTTCACCACTTCATCTAAAAGGGTTGCAATGTATCGTTCCGAACACTCGAAGTGTTGCGAGAGAAATAGCACTTGCTTGGCAAATTCAGGATTGATTGCCACTTGCCTGTTCTCTATAATCGTCTTTCCTGGGTTGATGATTTCGGGCACACTGAACGATAAAATCAAAAAACCAACAAACCTGATTCAATCTCCTTCTGCTCTTCTGAATTCCTTGACCCAGCATGCAGCAGTGCGAGCAGGCGCGGTTTTTGGACCATAAGCTCGTCAAAAAGTTCCTGCTCATCATAAGGGGTACTTTCAGGCAAGAAGACATTGAGCAAAGCCTCTCGAAGTTCCGAAATTGATCTCATGACAAGAGAGAGTTGTGGATAACCAAGTTGACTTTCCAATGCGCGTTGAGCGCGTCAGCAAATAGATACAAATATCACTCCTTGAATGTCACACGAATGTCACACTTGATGTTAGGATCATTGCAGTGATATCCCACTTGAGATAAAGACCAGAGAACGTGTAACACAGGCTGTGTTGTTCAAGTGACTTGACAGGTGACTTGACATCCCAATATAGATCAGAGAAGCAACATAATCCATGAACCGATCGAATTATATACTACGTAGCCATAAGGATCGAGAATAACTTACAACCAAGAATACCATTGACAATGCCTGACAAGCCGTCTTACTTCTGCTTCGAATTCATTCTTTTCCAATAATCCTTGACCGCGTCTCCAGCATCATCCAAAAGGTTTACTTCTGGCTCCCATGTTGCCTCAGACGCTGGGTAACCCCACCAACACACTAGATATTCCCTCCCTCTTGTGGTATTACGGTGTAGCTTGAGGTGGCTGATCGAGTACCGCTTCTGGACGACAAGCTTTCTATCTTGCCTCACACGGGGTATCTTCCTCGCGAGATGCTTCCAAGCCTGAGGCAGCACAGCCTTCGGTAGCGGGTATTTGTTTTCGTGTTTCCGCCAGAGCTCGTTTCGTTTTCCCTCCAATCCCGGATGAGCAAGGCGGGCGTATTTATCCACTTCGCACAAGGTGTGTTCCACATCGGAAACGTCCATGGGAAGGCCATCTGGTCCTAGTAATGGCGGCTTCAGACCAAGCCGCTCGAAATGATGGCTCTGATTATCCGCCAACCATCGGATAACCTCTACCTCAAAATAAGGATCGGCGTATCTGCCTTCCATCATGCCAGACTTGCTGAAGATTTTATTGAGCCCTGAAGAAGCACCTGGTCCTGGAACAACGAAGTCATTACGGTGGAAATTGAGTAATTTGCTATAAGAGAGGTTCAATATCAACTGGTAAGTTGAGAATTCTCCCAAGCTTGGAAAAGAAATCAGCCATTCGTAGATGTCAGCCATATGCCGTGCGCTCATGCATTTTTGATGAAGTTTATTTTGCATGAGGACTTCCAGCAGAACCAGATGATTGACAAAACTATCTGGACTTTCAAGTTTTGGGGCAGGTTTTTGAAAAGCACCAGTATACAGTGTTTTTCCTGCAGCCTTGGCTCTACCCAAGATAGCTGCATAGTTTGAATGACTGTAGGTAGTCCACATCAGTGGTCCGGCTTTAGCGCTGAGCAATTCCCATGTTTCAATTTTGGTGAACAAATTGAAGAGAACAATTCGAAAGGCAATTTCCTCTGGGTTCTGTGGTCCCTTTTCGATGACTTCACGAATGATGTACTGGCTTAGTCTATCCAAGACGCGAAAAGTGTTGCAGAAGAAATACGATTGGAGAATGGAGTCTTTAGTCCATCTACAAATGGGAACAAGTTGATTGTATGATAATGCCGAAAGACGTACTTACGGTGACGGTTTTCCGGCCCTGCGCCGGTCATCAAGCGCTTTTCTCTCTGCCGCAAACTTCCAGAATGTATCAAAAGCGATCGTTGGCTTGAGGGTCACTCCAGAAATCACGATAGATTCGCGCCCATTACGAATGGTTTTTGAAGGCACTTTACGCTTACACTCTATCGAGCGGAGCACTTTTTTGTACGGTGAATGTGAGAAAGCACGTGAGGAAGGGCAAGTCGAATGCGAGTCGTGCGAAGTAGCATCATTTGCCCTCCTGGAAACAGGCATATGATATTTGAGACGCCTGTGATCGAAAACCGTGCCTATCAGCAACTTATAAGGACAAAGTAAATATTACATACCAAATGACACGTCAACCAAGTAAGAGACCGTGCTGTTGAGGAGGGGAAAAAGTTGCCTCTCAAATTTCTCACGTTCAAATATCAACCATTGAATGAAAATGACTAAATTTTGTATGCTACAGTTAGTAGTAGTTTCCTCAGTCTGAATATCAACTAAAAAATATTCTTGGGACACAATTCTCTCTCTTAGAAGTTAGCAACCAATTGCAACAATGTCATGTCTGGGGCCCATGAAGTAGATGTAATGAGTCTTGGCTATGCATTGTATGGATGTTATGAAGTTCCAACTCATACCCAAAGTCTCTGGGTAACTCACAGATCATGTGATACTAGTTATATAGTAATGATGCAGTATAGTAGATCCTAGCTTCAAGCTGGTATACACTTGTTCATCAGTCATCTAACATAGGATTGAGGACTTAAACATGAGCTTGAAGCTTTCCAACCACATCTCAGTATAGCACATATTACCACCTTGCACTATGATTTCTTTATCTATCTTACTATCACAAATGTAATAATCCTTAGCTTAGGCTGAGTAACCTTAACCCAGATCACACTCTAAGTCAGAGTTGACAAAGAAAACTCGTTAGAGTCCTTGCTAGATTGTGTACACTACTTATACAAGTCTGATTATTTGTCCTTATTTACTGATCTGATGATATTACATAATTAGATGAAAAAGAAAAGAAAAGAAAAATAAATATTGACTTAGAGGAAAAAGGCAATTCATGACAACAAACTTCATTCAAATGTAATGTAATAACTCAGGTATAGATTGTATTAACTTTAACTAAAGGTACACTCTAAGTCAGAGTTGACAAAGAGAACTTGTTAGAGTTCCTGATCAAGTAAGTATGACCAAACATGGGAATGATGGTGCTGAGTCAAATTTTGACTTTCTTCATACATTCTCTCTTTTCACTCAATTCACTCAATAAATTCAACATAAATTCAGGAAAATTCACAAGAAATCCAAAAAAATTGGAGCAAATGGTAATTGACTTCTCCTTTCTTTTATTTCTAAAATTCATTCCATTAACACCCTTCTCTTTTTATATCAACCCAAATTGAATATGTGGATAGGAAACAAATATGTACAAATATATAGTGATGGTGCTAGCTCATTGAGTTGACTGTCTCTAATTATAATCACATTCTCTTACTCTTTCCTCCTGTTTTCTCTTTTCTCTTTAATCTCCTCTTTACTCTCTACTCTGACTGAAAGCCAGGCCCTAGGTATAAAGGTGTCATGAACTACTCAATTCCTCTAAGACAATATTTATTTTTCTTTTTTATTTATTTATTGGATGCATGAGAACTTATTACCAAATTGGGAATGGTGACTCAATAGGAAAACATGAGAGAAATATAACATGTACAAATAAATAAGTAGTGTAGAGCAATTAGCAGAAACTCTAATAAGTTCTCTTTGTCAACTCTAACTTAGAGTAGAGTTAAGTCTGAGGTCACTCACCAAAGACTAAACTCTTATACTAGAACTTGTTTTCACTTCTAGAACACTGATCACCTTGATCACTGTCCAACTTAACTCTCATTACTCTTTTGGTATGCAGTCATCTTGGACCAATCCCAACTTCCTTATAGCTGGACTATAGGCTTAAGTAGACTGACTAGGAAATTTATATTCCAAAGGTAGACAGTTAGAACCAAGCTCAGATACTAGCCTAGACCAGACCTTATAACTGAGTGGTGCTTGTTAGCATACTTGTAAAAACTTTTTCTTATTATATACTTTGTAGTACTAGTTCATTGTGATCAGTCTATGTAGAGAAATATCACCATATTCTTAAAAAGACAATTGGAGTAGAAATCTCTTCTTTGAAGTGATAGCCAAAGTACTATTAGAGCAGTAGTCAGTAAGGCAATAGGCACATGGCTAGAAGAAGACTTGTGTACTCTAGCAAACATACTATGTTATGAACCAGCCTAGTTCTAAAATTGTATGACTAGAGGGATGGAAAGAATGAGAACTCTTTTCTGATAGATTAGACAAGGGATGCTAAAAATAGAATAGGAATAAAATAAAGGTCACATGATGAAACCTTCTGGAAGGATCATAGAAAATTACTTAAGTATACATATAGACAAATAGTATTTGTATATAAGTAGGTAGAGTAATTCATAGAGAAACTTCACTGAGTTCTCTTCATTCTCTCATAACATTGAGTGTGATAAGCCTAGTTGTCTTGACTAAGCTCTTCATTACATACTATGAGCCTTTGAAGAAGACAGTAATGGGGATAGGTAAAGAGGGGAATTTTGTAATATGTGTGTAGATAGAAATATAAGTGTGTTTTACTGTCCTTACAAAAGTGGATACTGCCAAGTCAGAGAATCAAAATCTCTAAGTCGTTCCACAATTGTGTACAATTGAGTAGGCACTGGGGAGGTAATCAAATATAAAAGAGAGAGGCTCATGAGATAGTAAAAGCTTGTTATTTAGATGCTAGAATAAAAGAAATATTTTTAGTTTCCACTTGAGAGTACTTTCACCGGTTGGATCTCAAAGGTGTGCATTCCTCTCACACCGTAGCACTACCATTCAAGGTACTAGTCTAGTAGGCTGGCTTGCCATCAATATAGCAGTCCTACCTAGATCTCATGTTGCTCTTGTGCAAGCTCGCTCTCAACTAACTGTACAGTTGGCAACTTACTCCAAAAACACATAGTGAGCAGTTCAGCTTCTAGTCCAAGTGAATGCCCAAGTCCTCCTTTAGAGTGAGTATCCCTTGAGGGAAGTTTTATAAAGTTTTATAAAAGAGAAAGACAGAAAAAGAGCTCTTAATCACTCAAGTTGAGTTTCAGCTCTAGAGCAACAAAGAGCAAAAATGGGGGTTCTTTTTCTTGCACCTCTCTGTGCTACTAGAGTATTATATTAGTATTACAAAGCCCAGAATGCAATAAACAAGATAAGAAAGAAATCCTCCAGATTACTTGAAAAGGCAGGTAGAATAAGTCAAGTTTATATCCAATCATGCAACAGCTACTCTCTGTACTCCCTGTCCATATCCTACCAACTTTCTTTATCTCATTGGCTGACCTTGAACCTGTTCTAAGTGTTCTAGAGTACTTGAGAGGTTCTTCAGACATTGGTCTGACCACTCTCAAGTGTGTCTTCATTGTTGATATTACTACTCTCTGCTTCCAACTCTCCTGATTCCTCTTCTAAACCTTCCTCTATTCTCTTCTCTACTTCCAGTTTACATCTCTCAGGTCCTTCTTTTTTCTATCTCTTTCTGATAACGTTTGGCATATCCTCATCTTGTTCTTCTATATTTAGACTGCCAATCAGAACTGATGCATGACCTCTGATGGTGTTCCTATTATAACCCAGGGGTCAGCTATTGAATGACATCATTATTAAGAGAAATGCTTCTAAGGTCGAGTTCACTCTTGAGAGCACTTCTAGGGGAGAGTCCATCTTATAGATATGATATGAGACCATCCGGAAAGTGTTATGAGGTACTGATAGTGGTGATTGCAGCCACTACTCTGCTATTTGGATAGTGTTCTTGAGTATACAACCAGACTTCTAGTGGTTATGTCTAGGGAGCCGATTCTCTCTTAAAAGCTGTTTATTATGATTATTAGGTTCCGATTGTCACTTATATTGCCAAAATTAATTGTTAGGCATGACAACAGCATACCCTCAACAAATACACACCTTTTTTTTTACATCCAATAAAATACTATCTAGAATATAACACTATGTCTCTGAAATGATACAACAACCTCATGAGCAACATGCTCAACCAAAGGCATGCCCTTGCCAAGCTAAGGAGAGAGAGGAGAATATGTAGGTGTTGTGGGAGATTTGGGCATATAGTCTGAAAGTGTAAGAGTATAAAGGAGGAGACAAAGAAAGGGAACTTTCAGAATAGATTTGAGATGTTAAAAAGTCAAATGATGCAGTATGGAGTGAAAGAAGTAAGAAGGCAGGAAGTGGTGGAGAGAGGTGTACAATGCTTCAAGTATAGGGAAAAGGAACACAAAAAGTGGGAGTGTTCAAGGATAAAGAAAGAAAAGAAAAGAAAAGAAAAGGAGGCACTACCACCAAAGGTGTGGAGAAAGGTACAAGAACATAGTAGAGCTAAAACCTGCTCCCAAAAGAAGCAGTAATGAGTATAGAGGGGTAGATGATATGAAGATAAGTGGTGACCTTTATAGAGTGTAGAGGATGAGACTACAAGGGGACAAAGACTTAGGAGAATGAAGGGCAAGGTTTCCTGAGCAAAAGGCAGTTGTGCAATATGTAGTGTGGAAGTTGCAAAAAGGTGTAGAACTAGAGAGAGAAGGAAGCAGAAAGTGGTAGAGCAGAAAGAGTAGAGTGTAATGCATATGAAAGAAAAGATGCAGTTATAGAAGGAAAGGTAAAAAGAAATGAGAAAGAAAAGGTGTTCTATTCACCCTGTAGAATAGAAAAGAAAGTACCATGATAGAATTGGAGTGGAGAGTTAGAACGGTCAGTGTCTAGGGCCCAGAAGGAGAGGGCTGGAATCACTGATCCAGAGAGAGTAGCAGAAACTGTCAATTAGAAGCTAGTGCAGAAGAGGGGAGCAAGAGATGTGAGGTGAATACTTAAACCTCTAAAAGAAGTGTAGATGAACATGGACATAGAAAAGATAGACATCCACAAAAGAAGAACAGTAAAGATGTTGCTTGACAGTGGAGTGATAGGAATATTTATAAGCAGAAGCTTAGCTCAGAAGGGAGGTTATAGGCTGATCAAGTTAAATCAGCTAATACAAATGAAAAATGTAGATGACATTGGCAATAGTGGAGAAGTGATTACTCGTGAGGTAGAGATGAACATGTTCTACAAGGGACATGCAGAGAGAGTTTGGATGGACATCTGTGAATTAGGAAAGACAGATATAATTTTGTACATGCTATGGCTAGTGGCTCATAATCCAGAGATAGATTGAAAAAAGGGAGAAGTTAGAATGTGCCCGCCACTATGTGGTAAAGCAGTGAAGATAAAAGGGAAGAAAGTGATAAAAGAGGACGAAAAAAAGATCATGAGGTGGGCAATAGACAAAAAGGAAAACTAGAGAAGAAAGAAAGAAATGAAAGTGGATCATAGGAAGGTGGAAGAAATGGTACCTAAAAGGTTTCATAGGTAGTTGAAGGTATTTGGAAAAGTAGAGTCAGAAAGAATGCCAGTTAGAAAGACATAGGATCATGCAATTAATCTCTAAGACAACTTCAGAGCAAGTATACTCCCTTTCAAGAAATGAAAAAAAGGAAGTACAGAAGTTTGTCGATGAACTATCACAAATGGTCACTTACTAGATTTGTGATTGATGAGTGATGATTCTCAAAGCAGGGTAGAATAAGCAACAAAAGATGTTGTTAAGTCTGAGGTCTAATCCTCAGACTAGGGAGCCTTATATATATGAATGGGATGGTCTGTGTACTTAGACAGAGCATCACATATCTACTGCCTATTATTCTACATATGGCAGTCCTTTTGTGTCTGAAATAGTGATAACTTAACCATAAAAGGAGCAGTCCTTGTTTATATTCAAGGATTGATGTGTATTTATGAGTAATAAATTAGTGTCATGCCAAACCTTGAGATCCTTGTATCTCCACAGGATCTTATCTCCCTAAGGTCTATTTATAGTTGTCAGAAGTGTATTGAAGAGAGCTTCTATGTGCATATGGAAGTAAATGTCTATGTTTGGCAGTTCCCAAGATATCTGCTGATTAGTGTCCAGTACTAATTAACTGATGTCTTGATGAGTACTGATCTCTTAGGCATCATTTAAAAGGTCTTCTTGAGGGCTTTCAGACATATCTTAGACCACAAGAATCATTGATGGGGGGTGGTAAAGGAAATTTAAGTATTGTTTTATAGGAGGAAAATAGGATTTTGAATAAGAGATAAATGTGCTTTACTGTCCTTATAAAAGTGGGTACTACTGAGTCAGAGAATCAAAATCTCCAAGTCATTCCACAATTGTGTGCAATTGAGTAGGCACTGGAGAGATAATCAAATATAAAAGGGAGGAGCTCACAAGATAGTAAATGCTTGTTATTAGACACTAGAATGAAAGAAATGTTTTTAGTTTCTACTTGAGAGCACTCTTACTGGTCAGATCTCAAAGGTATGCATTCCTCTCACATTGTAGCACTACCATCCAAGGTACTAGTCTAGTAGGCTGGCTTGCCATTGATACAGCAGTCCTACCTAGATCTCATGTTGCTCTCATGCAAGCTTGCTCTCAACTGATTGTACAGTTAGCAACTTACTCTAAAAACACATAGTGAGCAGTTCAGCTTCTAGTCCAAGTGAATGCCCAAGTCCTCCTTTAGAGTGGGTATCCCTTGAGGGAAGTTTTATAGAGTTTTATAAAAAGAAAGAGAGAAAAAGAGCTCTTAATCACTCAAGTCGAGTTTCAGCTCTAGAGTAACAAAGGGCAAAGATGGAGGTTCTTTTTCTTATGCCTCTCTGTGCTACTAGAGTATTATATTAGTATTACAAAGCCCAGAATGCAACAAACAAGATAAGAAAGAAATCCTCCTGATTACTCAAAAAGGCAGGTAGAATAAGTTGAGTCTATATTCGATCATACAACAGCTGCTCTCTATACTCCCTGTCTATTTTCTACCAACTTTCTTTATTTCATTGGCTGTTCTTGAGTTTGTTCTAAGGGTTCTAGGGTGCTTGAGAGGTACTTTGAACATTGGTCCGACTACTCTCAAGCGTGTCTTCATTATCAATATCACTCTTCTCTGCTTTTAACTCTTCTAATTCCTCTTCTAAATCTTCTTCTACTCTTTTTCCTGTTTCCTGTTCACATCTCTCAGGTTCTTTTTCTTCCTATCACTTCCCGATGACTTTTGGTATATCCTTGTCTTGTTCTTCTATATTTGGATTGCTGATCAGGACTGATGCATGGTCTCTGATAGTGTTTCTATTATAAACCAGGGATTAGTTACCAGGTGATGAATTATCAAGGGAAATGCTTCTAAGGTCAAATTTGCTTTTGAGAGCACTTCTAGGAGGGAGTCTGTCTTATAGATATGATATGAGATCATCTAAAAAGTGTTATGAGGTACTGATAGTAGTGATTATGGCCATTACTCCGCTACTTGGATAGTATTTATGAGTACACAACCAGACTTCTAGTGGTTATGTCTGGGAAGCCAATTCTCTCTTAAGAGCTGTTTATTATGATTATTAGATTCTAAATGTCATTTATATTGCTAAAATTAATTGTCTGGCATGATATTATGCAAGTATTTATGGAGATATGGCCGAATGAAGTTTGTAACATGTAGCAGGCAAATTTGTCATCCTAAAGAACATCACTACTGGTTCATACGACCTCATATGAGTAGTAAAGGCTGCTTTCCACTCATTCCCTTCTTTTATCCTTACATTGTTATAACCCCATTGGAGATCCATTTTAGTAAATACTCTCTTATTACCCATAGAGTCTACTAAGTCTGTAATAAGTGGCAAAGGATAGTTGTTCTTAATTGTCTGCTTATTGAGTCTTCTATAGTCCATAACCATGCACTTTTCTCTATCCTTCTTATCTACAAAGAACACCGGTGATGTCTAAGATGATTTTGAAGGTCTAATATATCCCTTCTTGAGATGCTTGTCAACAAACTTCTGTACCTCCTCCTTTTTATTTCTAGAAAGAGGGTACACTCTTGCTTTACTTGTTCTGAAGTCATCTCTGAGATCAATTGCATGATCTCACACCTTTCTAACTGGCATTCTCTTGGACTCTACCTTCCTGAACACTGTTATGATTCACTCTGACACTTATATTTTTCTTTATTAAATTAATTAATTAACAATGGTGTTATGCTGCCAGCAAATTTGCCACAGAACTGTGACATAGAATAAGAATTATAACTCCATTTCCTAACTAGGATATGCTCTTAGGACTCTCTTACAAGTCCCAGACATATCCCAGATTTCCAACAGGGTACTCTTACCAGATGGCTTTCAAGCTGTCATAGGCTGAAATAGCCTATTATCTCAAGAGACAAGACAGATAAGCTAGCAGTAGGGTCTTTGGAGTTGGGACATCTCACTGGGCTTCTGGACACTAGGACTTTAGAATCTTCTCTGGAATACTAGCTAACCTTGATCTAAAATGGACTTAAACAAACTTAGAATAGGTATAATAGGTCAGAAGTCTATTATGGATATATGAGTTTATCACATATGGCCTAACATTTAGAAGTGGACACTACATATGGATCCAAGACGAGGACACAGTCATATGATACTAGAGTTATTTCTAGATTGTGTTTGGAGCTGGAAGAAACCGACTGATGGAGACAGAATAGGCGGACCGTGAAGTTAGATGGTAGTAGAGTAGTACCATATGGATAGATTTAGGAGGGTGATGCATAGTTGGGCGGTGGCACTGTCAGTGCCCAGATGGGAATACTTCGGAGGAGAGCAGTGAGGGAGGCTAGGGGAGATTGTTTTTTCCTTCTTTCAGTCTAATTGAGTCTCTTCCATTTGTAAAGTTAATATATTACTCAGGGTAGAGGGTAATAGGAAAAAGAGGAGCTTTCTTAGCTCTTGCCTTCATCTTAGAAGCTCTAGAGGTCGTTGTATGTGATGTTCTATGAGTGTAAGAGTTGATCTTGGTGAGAGACTAGTTAGGACACTTGTATTCTATATTCTACTCATTCTAGGACCCAATAGTGAAGATAACTCAGATGACCTTCAGTAGAGTAGTAGGCTTAGAAAGCCTAGTTAGTTCTTTACTCAGACTATATCATACCCATAAGGTTTGGTGTAAGGGTATGGATTGAGTGTAGTAAGGCCCAGGAGTAGTTTACTGACTACATCTGCTAGGGAGCTCATTACGGTGTGTAAAGATGGACACCTTAGAGTGATTGGCTGCTAGGCAGATCTAGATCGATCTTACAACCTTAGAATTACAGCTAAGCTATCTTCGTTTAATCATTCTTTTAATATCCTTTTTCCTTTTTCTCCCCCACCTACTCTTTAGCATGCGATTGAGGACTGCCTCATATTTCTCTTATTCTTGATGCAGTGAAATCCCCATCCTCTTTTGCCCTCTTACACTATCTTAGGTACAGGCCAGTTCAACACTCCTGCCACTTTATCCTCTTCTATCTCAATTTTCCCCTGACCTATTACTACTCCCAAGAAATTCACCTTTTGTACCTTCCAGGCACATTTCTCTGGTTTCATGTATAGGTCATTCTCTTCCAATCTTCTTAACACTTTTTTCACAATTTTGTCATGTCCTTCCTCTGTCTCTGTTCCTATCAACATATCATCTACAAAAGCAGCCATCTTTCCTTCATTGATCATGTTTCTCAAGATTTCATTCATCATGCCTTAGAACGTGGTAGGTCAATTTGTTATTCCAAAAAACATTATTACTGGCTTATACGATCCTACATAAGTAGTGAAGGCTGTTGATGGAGATAGGTAATGGGAATTTTGGAATGTGTGTGTGTAGATTTGATTTGTAGGAGAGAAATAGGATTTTAGATAAGAATATAGATGTGCTTTACTGTCCTTACAAAAGTGGGTACTACTAAGTCAGAGAGTCAAAATCTCCAAGTCATTTTACAATTGTGTGCAATTGAGTAGGCACTGGGGAGGTAATCAAATATAAAAGGGAGGGGCTCACGAGATAGTAAAAGCTTCTTCTTAGACACTAGAGTAAAAGAAATGTTTTTAGTTTCTGCTCAAGAGCACTCTTACCGGTCGGATCTCGAAAGTGTGCATTCCTCTCACACCATAGCACTACCATCCAAGGTACTAGTCTAGTAGGCTGGCTTACTGTTGATACAGCAGTCCTACCTAGATCTCACATTGCCCTTGTGTAAGCTCACTCTCAACTGACCATACAGTTGGCAACTTACTCCGAAAACACGTAACAAGCAGTTCAGCTTCTAGTCCAAGTGAATGCCCAAGTTCTCCTTTAGAGTGGGTATCCCTTGAGGGAAGTTTTATAAAGTTTTATAAAAGAGAAAGACAGAAAGAGAGCTCTTATTCACTCAAGTCAAGTTTCAGCTCTAGAGCAACAAAGGGCAAAGATGGGGGTTTTTCTTCTTGCGCCTCTCTGTGCTACTAGAGTATTATATTAGGATTACAAAGCCCAGAATGCAACAAACAAGATAAGAAAGAAATCCTCCCAATTACTTGAAAAGGCAGGTAGAATGAGTCAAGTCCACATCCAATCATATAACATGTCACAAACTTTATTCAGCCAATAACTCCATGAATACTTGCACAATTCCCACGGTCTAAAATACGTCGGAAAGCCCTTATGAAGACCTTCCAAACAATGCCCAAAACGTGTCAAAGCAATCAGTACTCATCGAGATATCAGTTAATCAGTGCTGGACACTGATCAGCAGATATCTCAGGAACTGCCAAACGCAGACATTTGCTTCCATATGCACATGGA
>Ga0153967_100040_pt1 | contig 89635 bp, 112 predicted proteins | sample TSFL051MetaG_FD_104688 | JGI IMG/M metagenome (GOLD analysis project Ga0153967, IMG submission 104688) | Attine ant fungus gardens microbial communities from Florida, USA - TSFL051 MetaG | ecosystem: Host-associated > Fungi > Mycelium > Unclassified | place: USA: Florida, Paynes | collected...
CATTGTAAGAGAAAAAAAAAGTAGAATGTTTGAACCTTCCTGACCAAGCACTGAATACAGGGAATTGTGTTTTCGATTATCATCGTCCGCATCGGACTTGGGATTGCCATTGATCCCGATACGATTCAAGGATCTTCTGTTGATATGAAATATATTGGTGGTCCAGCAGGAAAGCATGTAGATGAGCTGAGTACATTCAAGGCATCTGATTGATCATATAGTCAATAGTCGTTTTTTTCAAGAATGATATGAAAAAATCTAAAGGGATAGGATATTTTGACGACACATTAAGGTATACGAAGAGCACTCAGGATCAGCTCTGATATGCTAATGATTTTCTGTACACTATTCATTCTTTTTCTTATAACAAAATTTGAATGGCGGCCCCACGAACATTTGGTTTCCCATTATCGTGGAATGACATGTCATGGAATGATTGGAAATGCCGTTCCTTGGAACGTCCTCCCATGTTTAGATATAATGGGGAATTTACTAAGTCTTTCTTCCTTTCGCTCATTTCCCCTGTGCGCATATTTCATTTGCAACCTCACCCATGCATGCCTTCCTCCTCTTCATTCATTGATCCTCTAGGCTTGTCATTGGCACTGATTTCATCATAGGACATGATTGAGAAATGTGATATCACATTAGGCTATGGTTGGAGGAGTCAGGTTCCAATACACTCCAGTAAGCCTTCCCTGGGTTGTGAGTAAACCAGGCTAAAGTCTGGTCTCATTGCAACATGTAACCACATGAGTGATCCTAGGGCCTTGCAGTAGGGAATGGCTTTCTTCCTAGATGTCAGGGCAGGTAGTGAAGAGGAAAAACTGCCTGGGACACAACAGGATGGAGTCAAATTTTCAGATATAAACTTAGTTAACACTATTCAGAGTTATAAACTGTGGAGGCACAGTGATAGCCTTGTCACTTACCTGATAACAATATTTTATTAGTAATCAATGCGGTTTTGCTAACAAGACCTGTGCCGCTTAGTCATACCATAAATGTAGGACTATCAGGTGAAATTCAACGCGAGATACCACGCGTTTAATTCCACATCAATAAATTTGACTCGAATAATACTACCATGACCATGGCCTTCCCAGCCAGCTACCTCCTTCCTGAGGTTTTGAGTCACAAGAGGCCCTATTTGTGTCAACCAATGCTATGCATTTACAACTCAGAGGTCAATGCGAGAGGAATTATTATGCACGTAGTTGAAGCCGCTGACCTCCCAATACCTGTGCATCTAGTGGGAGCCAGCTAAATGATAAACTCCTACTGAGACCCTCTAGGATATGATTATCTAAGCAGTTGTAACCAAAGACGACACTCAAGCTCCAGAGATTCATCGCATCTACCATGAGCTCTGTGAAGCATCCGAAGATTGTTGGTATGTTGCATCGAATCGTTTATTGACCGACTGATAGTGTTTCTCAGGATTTGAACTGGTGGAGAAAATAGGCGGAGGTGGATTTTCAAGGTAGACACCTATCGCTAATGTCTCATCAGGAAAGCTCAGGAGTCTTCAGTGTCTTTCGTGCGGTCAATGTCACTGAGCACCGTGTTGCTGCATGCAAAGTGATGGCACTGACACCATCCATGACGGATAAACAACGAAAATCTATCGACAAAGAGATACGCATCCATGCTGCCTTGAAACATGACAATGTCCTTGAGTTTCTCAATGCTGTAGTGGTAGAGCTTAAACATTCCCACCTCTATTTTCCTGGCATATACATGTTGATGGAACTTGCCGCCGGCGGTGATCTTTTTGATAAAATTGGTCAGCTAGTAGCTGCTGAACTGTAGCCATTCCTGAACATCTTTGCAGCACCCGATATTGGAGTTGGGGATGAAGTTGCTCATTATTATTTTGGACAGCTGTTAGCAGGCATGGTACGTATGTATTATATTCTATCTCTCCGAAAACGACTTCATTAATCCCAGGGATATATTCACAGCCAAGGTGTTTGTCACCGTGATCTAAAACCAGAGAACCTACTCCTGGATGCTGCTGGAACCCTCAAGATATCCGACTTTGGACTCGCTGCGGTCTACAAATTAGTTGATTCAGGCAAAACGCGACCTCTAACTGAAAGATGTGGTAGTCTTCCCTACGTTGCGCCAGAGGTGAATCTCATCTTCACACTTGGTACATGTGTTGGTGATAGTCATTAGCTGAACAGTGATTATCCTTACCAAGCTGAGCCCGTGGATGTATGGGGCATAGGCGTCATCCTGTTCACTTTACTGTTAGGCAGTAAGTTCTTTTGAGCCACCGAGCATAAACGGTCTTCCTTCTCAACTTCCTTTAGATACACCTTGGGATGAACCCACAATCCGCAGCCCTGAGTTCTGTCAATATGTGTCAGGTGCTATCTTCGAGGAGCAACCATGGCAACGCCTGAACGCACTTGTTCTAGGTATCTGTTTGATTCGATGGACTGGAGCCTTTTTTAAAACAGTTTTCTGCACAGATCTCATACGTGGGATGTTAACGGTCGACCCAACACAACGCATGACACTGGATGACGTTGGCGTGCACCCCTGGGTAGTGAGGCGAGTGCCCTTTGTCTTGCTTTATTATTGATATTCTGACCATTCGCTAGGCCAAGTCAACTCATATCCCGGAATGTGGTTGCGCTAGCAGAGAAATTGACAGAATCGCTGCGTACCACCGGTGACCTAGAATTGGCAAATCCGATATCACAAACGTAAATATGAGAGTTATATTGTTCTATGACACTTATTTTATTCTAGAAATCCTGATCAAGACAAGGATGAGTCAGTGGCATCCACGGGATGCCGTTCCCAGTTCACGCAATCACTAATGCTCTTTGTAAGACTGTTCATTTCGCGGTCCCCGGCCACAAGACTCATCCACAACAGTCTCAGACACAGTCGGGGAGTCGGTACACACCGCATCTCACCCGCTTTTATGCTTCAATTGGTCCCTCTATCCTTTTTGACATGATCTTCGAGACTTTGCTTGTTTTGAACGTGCAATGCAAAGCCACCCCTGGTTCCAATGATGGACTAACCAGTGAATATCGTTTACGTATAGGTGGTCATGACAAGCGTCAGATGATATTTAAGGGCTGGGTTGTTATTGAAAAGTTCGTATACAAAGATCATGCAGAAGGTAGCTTTGTCGTTATGAAAAGAGATGAAGTAAGTAAAATGGCCGTCTTCTACGCACAAGAAACTTATCTTCATTATTACAGGGCAATCCAATCTCCTGGAGGCAGCTTTGGAAAGCGATAATCGAGTCCGAAACCGTCGGTCCCCATGTTTTACGAAAATGATTATCTATTTGTATGTAAAGTATCTTGAAATCCATCATATCATATGAAAACACATCAATAAATAATACAGGTATATCACTTAATACCAAAAACGATCGGTACGGATCCCTCAAAAGGATAATCATTTGTGGAGAGTGATGTCATGAAAACTCGATAAACAAGAGTAAGACTCTGCACAGGTCTCATCCTTGCAGTCTTCGCTATTTGCTCTTTCATACCAATGAGTGATCCAGACACTCGTACAACGTACAACGGCCCGAGCGAGTCAGGGTCTAGTAAACCTGGCTCCACAGTTGGGGATAAAATTAAGTGAGCATTACCTATCTCGTTTCACGATAGTTATGCCTGATTCTGATACCTGTAATTGTGGTTTGCGATGAAGGGGTGTTGCGAGAGTGATTCACGGTGTGTGTTATAAGACTTGAGCACAAACTCATGAAGTCACATCATCCACGTACAGGATTAGGAGAAGAAGTCCGAGGTTATGCAATGAGTATTGTGGACAATACACTCAGCAACGAAGCTAAGGGAACTGACACGAACGGTGCTATTACTGAGAAGGGAAAGCTGGAGGTGAAACGCGGTTTGGCAGATATGGGAATTAAGGGAAGAAGGGCCACCTCTACGAGTGATGAGGACCAAGTAATGCCAGATTCTAACTCTATCTACAGTGCAAACGAAGTTCCTAGTAAGTGATGCCGCCTTTTACAGACTAGCTGATTCACTCTTCGTTTTCCCATCCAGGAAACATTGATGACGGGCGGAGGAACAGTCGCTGACGCTTACGCCGTTCATCACAATCACATGAATTACATGTTGAGGATGTCATAACCCTAATGTATCTTACATTAGCCTTTGTTCCAACTGTAAACCAAGGGTGTTGAGCTCAAGCTACAATAACTTAAAATAGTATGATTAATACTTGAGTCGTAACTAGCAATCTTTTTCGTTGAGGATTCCTCACATACTAGCCAGACTCGAACCCATTGAAGACTTACATCTGGAGAACAGGACCATGAAGATAGAACACTACTAGACCAGCTCTGTTGCGCATCTTGACCCTTACCCAATCTCGCCTTTGCCTTGCATGAAATTCAAACTTCTCATTCATACTACTCACACCGTAGGAAGCCAGCTCAATGTCAAATTATTGGTCATGCCCCAGGTTTCTGGATGTCTGGAGTTCATATTGCTATACCTGGAGTTGTCTAGCAGCAAGACAGGTCCGTCCACGGATGGTTAAGAGTTGTTCTCTTTTACCAGGTGCGACCATATTCGTAACGGTATCACTAATATGCTCTAGTCAATCAATTAAAAATACTATTGAGTTAGAAGTTGAAGCAGCGAACTAGAGAAGTTAATGGTTTTAAGTTGAAGAACAGGATGTCACTTGCTTCCAAATTTTTATTCAATGGGCTGTACATCAGGCTCACAGTTTCAAGTAATGATCAGAAATTTCTGGGATCACACACTTTGAATCAACCGTTTTGCACAGAGATTATGAACGGAGATTTCTACTCTCAATGTCAATGAATCTTGCATGTTGAGTTAAATATGTTCTAGTATAGTCATGGTAATTCTTTAAGTCAATGCCACCCCTCCATGAACCCCGCCAACATTGTCATAAATGAGACACTTGTAGGATATCTTGACTGCAGCAAGAGCATAAACGATAGACGAAGAAACGATGTGAGACCAAAGAGTCAGATAACAGTAGCCATCCAACCTTAAATTGAAAATTTCGGGGCACGCAACTCCCTCAAATCATCAATGACAAGAGTCATAGACCCTCGATTCCAGTACCCCATCCATACTTCTTCAGAGCGAGTGATACACGTCTCTTCATAACCCCCCTCCATAATCTCATTTACAAGAGTCTCCTCTTCCTCCTCCCGGTTTTTGACCTGTGTAGGCGAGACCTTGATTTGGGCAGGGGTAGTCGAAGATGGCTCAGGTGTTACAGTGCATGAAGTCTTTGCCACTGATGAGAATTGATCTCGAGAGGATGAATGCGACTGTGAACTCGATCGACTGGAATTAACACAGGTTGAATTTGTAGACAATGCATCAGAGTACATTTCAGGATGGAAAGTGGTTATGGGAGTTAAGTCTTCGAAGTCCTCTGATGTAATGAGGTCTCCAACAGGTATCTGAGTGGGATCAAGTTCAGACGAAGGAACAGATTGGAAAATTATCGGTGATAAAGGCGAGACAGGGGATATATTTGCTGTGTATCCGGAGGCTGTCGGTGTAACAACAGTTGAAATAGAATGCTGAGAATCGTTTTCTCCACTGTTGATCAAGTCTGGAGTCTGGGAGGGAGCGGAGGGGGATAACGCGCTGGTAAGAGAAAGACTAACTCGACGACTCTGCCTTTTTAAAGATTTATGCTTCTTGTCCACTGTCTGGGAATGAAGTGATATGTCATCCTGGGAAGTCGAGGGAAAATTACGAGATTCAAGGTTATGAACTGATGATGGCGAACCCGGAGGGATATTCGATCCCCGATCACGAACATCCGGACACGATTGAGTCAACGGTGGAGAGTAAGCAAAACCTGAGCAAGAAATTTCCGGCAAAGAACCGTTCGATGGGTTATGCGGACCGTATGGGGAGGGATCAGTTGTTAAGGTATCACAAGGATCGACATTTTTAAATCGAACAGGTTCCAGAGCACATGTGTCATGGCACCGTGGTTGAGACATCAAAGTGGGCGTCCGCTGTCCTTCAAATGAAGGATTCCTCGTCTTCGCAAGGTTTTTGAACGTGGGCCTTTTAAGCATGAGAGGGATTGCCGATTTTCGCGGATTTCGTACTTCTTCCGAAGGTTTTGAAACATCTAATGCATTCCAAGGAGCAGCAGTACTACTGCTACTACCAGAATGAAAATGACTTCTTCCTGAATTGCGAAGCGATTTCGGATCAGGATGATGAGACCCTAACATGACTGCGGATTGGGCACCATGCAAGGTGGGAACCGAAAAGTTGGATTTATGCGTACGGCTCATTGGAGACTGAATATCAAGAGCGGAAGACATTAGAAGTCAAGTTTCCTGAGCCGCGAGGATCCATGGACGAACCTCTGCAAAAGCCGTCTGACAGCAGTGGTCAACTTCCTGCTCCGAGTCAGGCTGTATTCAAAATTTCCAATGGATAAAACATACGATAATTAGCTAAAGGAATAATTGAGAAGGTAGAGGGAAGAACGGACGTATGAGCGCAGCATGATAATGAGTCACGGGCTTACAAGCAAGCACCGTGTTACACATCTTCGAAGGCATCGGAGTTGTAATCTAGTTATTGCAGTGCAACAGCGATTACCCGGCCGTGTGTGACCGAGCTCATCCCACATTGTACCCGTGACTAATTTAGAACTCGGTGATCGTGTTAATAAATCAGTGAGTGGGTTTGTAATCGTCTCCCTGAATACCTATCACAGCACAAAATACAGATGCATTCAGAAACTGTTGGTTTGAAGTCAGACTTGAAGTTTTTAGCATTGTCATTCCTCTTACATCTGTTAGAATACCCATGATTCATCAAGTGTGCTATAGGAATGTCGTGAGCAGGGTCTTCCAGATTCCGGCAATGTGTGGTGTGAGAGAACCACACATATGTTGTGACCCCCAGACAATATAAATGAAGGTGTGAAAATACAAAGGAAAAGGAGATCAGGCGCCCAATGTGCAGCAATCAACATGAGGTGTTATGTATGACCATGGGAGAAGATAAACAAACTCCCACAGCCAGTTTAGTATCTGGGAACTCAGCCTGGGATGGTTTCCTCAGGAATTTCACATGCCTACTACAGATTATTAGATAAGGGGTCTCAGACGTCTCCAAGTAAAATAGACGACTGAAGTCCAGGTAGTACATAGGAAGGAGTAAAGCTAGAACAAGTTCATCCGCTGTCACATGGTTCTACCCTACATCATATGGTGTTTTGGATGTACCTCAATCTTGTTCCTGCTTCGTTCCGACATCATGTGTGAGTCCACTTCAATACAGGTATTCCTTGGAAGTCACCAAGTCATCACTTTTGGGAACAATTGATCAGAATACAATGGCTGATAACGCAGTAATTTCAGCCCCACAATGAAGCCCGGGGTCTATTTACCACCTTACAAATAGTGTTACATCAGTGGCAGTAAGTTAAATCATGACTCCGAACATTATCCGGGTCAGTGCTTCCTATCCATCTGCTAACAAAATAGACTTTTCCTTGGGAACATCACCCATCACTTCTCTCAATTGTTTTGCATTGAGGAGCTTTGCGTATCGAGGCTGTACAAATGTGGCGCTGGGAACAATGAGCATAACTGGACAGGACTGCTATACATCACTCACTTGGCTTCGACTAATAGCCCGCCATTTAGATCTTCGACACGTCCCTTAACAACCGCTTTACGACCTTTGGCTTCAACGAGCGAAGTGCGGATCACTATAAACTGAGAACGCGAATTCAAGGAATGTACAATAAGACATAAAATAAACAAACCTGATCTGCGTGAGTAGGTGCACGATAATTTAGCGATAGTTTGGCTGTAACACCGATTTTGTCAGGTAAATTAAGAATTGCCTGATGGCGAATTTAATAGGTGACCTCAGATAACAACAAGACCCCTGGTACGCACTGTTCTGGCAAGAGACTCATCTAACAAGGTAGCAAGTAGTCCGCCGTGAATGATCCCATCATGACCACACAGGGCTCGTCCAACGTGGATGAACACCATACTCTCAGTATCATCCTTCTTCGCTCTAACAAGAGGGATACAGGCAAGTTTTCCCGGCCCACGTAGTGCTCCAGCGGTCAAGCTATTTACCCTTTTTTCTTCCGGGTATTTGTGATAGGGACGGGTTTCGTACCATTCACTCGCATCCGAAGACTCCCTGATTTTACGTAACTGGGGCAAATCCTGTAGTTTCTGCTCTAGCGCGTCCATGAGAGCTATCGAATCTGGGGAGGTAGGATCGGCAGGTGGTCCAGGAGCCGGTCGAGGGAACAGGATTGACAGAGGTGGTGGTGGGCATACTGCACCAAAGGTATAGGTACCTATCGAGAGGACTGCTACTGCGGAAAACGCTACCCATGGACGAGCTGTCCATAATCTTGGACTAGCCGCTTTTGTGGTGGAGGAAAAACGAAGACCATTCTTTGGCGGGACTGGAATTCTTGTTCGTGAAGCGACGCGAGGAAAAAGAGAGAACGACATGCCTCTGTACTTACACCTGGGGCCATAGTGAGCCAGATTTCCAGAAACCAGGGAACGAATGACTCACCGTCAGTGACAACACATGGTTGATCAGCTGATTAACAATTTGTTACACGGAGCGCGGTAGCAATTTGATTAAAGAGTTTTGTATCATTATTATTACAGATAATCAATGAGCTATACAACAGGGGTGTCATACAGGTCGATTTGAGCGGGGGATGAGAAGTATGGAATAATTTGAAGGGTTATTCTTCGGGCCTACATACACGTGATTTGATACAAGCAGATGCTAAGATAAGATACATAACGCTACTGAACGCATCCGTGTCTACCAAGCTGTTGCAGTAGGGTGAATGTGTTTATAAGGGAACGTGTATCGGCTGTCATGAATTGATTCATGTTGGCTGGCAGTTTTTCACTCGGTCTCCACAAAATCTGTAAGAAGCTTGTCTGTGATGGATTGTGTTGGGGTAGAGTGGCCATTCTTCATGGAAGCACCAGGTTTCTCAAAGAATGCAGCCATGGCTTTCCGGTAGATACAATTTGCGATACCTCACATAAGCAGTCTGGTGATTGTACGATATGTTCTCGATATGTTCTCGTGTTTGTATACTGCACGTGATCTGACGAGATATTTATATGCAGTCTGTGGCGTTGTATCGTTGTAACTAACCTCCATATTCCCTTCGATGCAACTTGTAGGATACCATCTTCTTCCGTTCACCAGCAGTATTTTTGAGATATTTTACTTTAGGGACGCTGAAACGTGAGTGGCATGCCAACTTCATTTCACGGTTTGAGGATGATAATTTCTACTCTTGAAATCAAGGATTCGCGCTTATAAGCTCATTACTTTCCCGGACTACAAAGACTCCCGATGGTTTGTGAATTATTCTCGCTGGTTACGATCAACGATATCGATATTAACCGAAGCAATCAGTGCAAATGGCGACGCCGATAGATATGATCTAGTGAAGAAAATGGAGATGTTATCGTAAAACAACATCTTACACTACGAGGCGAGCGTTGATATAATTTATGAATTGTTTCTCTTAACATTACATACAGGAAAAATTCGGTGGCGTGGGTTCGTGTTCGCAATAATGGCGACCATGGAATATGCGGATTCGGATCCTGCAAAGACATCTAGCATTGTGGGCTATTTATGTGGCTCTGGACCTGCCCCTTGTTTGAGGAGGGCAGGTTCTAAAGAAACAGTGGTGTCCTTAGATGGCCTACAACTAACCACAAGATCTGACTTCTGTTTATGTGAAGCGAAGCTAAGACAATTTTGGAGGATTGTGGGACCAGGACTTTGTCCAAACTGCAGGTATGATTCCTTGTTGATGTCTGCTCTCTTTTTGCATGACTTCTCATGGGTGTGTGGCTTTCTGTCTTTGTTCATGAGGCCCAACTAAATTTTGGGATTCTGGGATGTCTGGTGGGACTGTGATCATTCTTTATTCACTACAAGATGCTTACATTATGACAATAGAAGATTTCTAGGCATCAGACTCTCAGTTTATACAAAGTCCTAGCCCCTTTGTCACCTAAAATTGGTGTTGTTCCTTTACCAAATTGGTATGGAAACCATGCCAATTCTAGGAGACAAGCGAAGTGAGGACTTTGCACAAACTAAGAATATGATGTCCACTTCTATTTCTGGAAGGCTTAGCAATTTCTACAGGTGAAGATGAGAAGGCATGGATGTGAAAGGATATAGGGTAGTTAACTAGTTAACTTTGTTACAGACAAGAGTACTACAAATTCAGAATTGACATAGTAGGCATAATGCAAGTTGTTCACTCTTAGTCTTATTGGATCATACTTTGCAATGTAGCTGAGGCTATATTCTAGTCCTTGTATAAAAGCAATAATGATATATAGTGACAAACAAGGATCATTTTGCTTGATCTAATGAAACTGTACAAAGATTCCATATTTTTGTTTTAGTAAAATGTCTAGTGTCAAATTTCTACAAAATACTATCAGCTAACTATCCTGACATCACTTAGCATCAGCTCTTGGCCTGTGAAAGAGAAAAATGTTCGTGTTTTCTCTGAGGCATCTGTATCAAACTCAGAGATCCTGGCCAAACTTTCTCAGCCATTGATCATTGGGCATCTGATAATCAAGATAATTAATAGAATCAATTCACGTACGAAGATTATTCATTTAGATAGATACAGTTGAGATGCGACTCATTGCGCGTTTGCCACGAGTCTTCGCCCTCTTTCCTTTCTTTATATCTGAACTCGACAACATAACAGAGTTATCCTTACACTCGTCCTCAATCATCTCTGCAGTACAGGCGCTCAAGGAGCTTGAAATATGGTCTAGTTTTCTCACGGTTTTGTGGGGAGGAAGGGAGCGTACAGCGAGCTCTTGCATTCGCTTCCTCTTCGCTTCCCTTCAACAAGTCGACCTCCCCTCGTCGTACCGCCAACTTACTGGACTAGCCTAAAACCTAGCTCAGCGTCACAAAAACTACTCACCTGCCTGCTAGCACTGCTCACCCTACCAACTGATCTACAGTCCAAACTATATTGTTCCACCACCAGCAACATCCAACCATTTCCTACCTATGACACAACTGCTTTCATATAACCGCGATGCACCAACAGCAAAATCCACCCAATGTACCGATAATTGAACTTGGGGGTACTCGTAAGACTGGGAAGAGTGAGATATCTCACAGGGGAAAAGTGACTGTACGAATACAGTACTTTGCGCCTGTACCAAATTTCCGTGGCTCGCCAGCGTGGTGGATAGGAGACCTGGATGCTGAGGCTTCCCCTTTTTCTTTTCGTCAACCACCACCCCACCAATTGTGACAATGTCATGCCCAAGCGTAAACTTCACCCATCTACCATAATACTTCTGGACATTTATACGTAGTTCTATTCCGTTGATCCTTGGCCTAGTGGCCAGGATCGCGTCTATAAATGCAGAACTCTCAGTACTAGCCACGTGGACATATATGCACATAAATAGCCACGTGGACAGGACATATATGCACCTAAATGTTTAACCTAAATGTTAACCTAAATGTTTTCTTACATTTTCGCTTCTATTTCTCTCTCATCAAGTATCTCGAAGTTCAGTCTACCGACATGTGTTGTCTAGTTGTAAATAAGTCCTTTCATGAAAGAGAACACCGCTGTATATGGTAGGAAAGCCTTACTCCGAATGGGTTTCTTTCTCATTGTTCCTTGGAGATAGATCTGAAGTGGAACCCTAGCTTATCGCCTGCAATTCTCCATTGAATCATCTCTTCCCTACATCAACATCCGGAACCCAGGGAAAGAATGACAGAATAACAGACGTCTCCTGAAATGGAAACCCCTTCTCGAAACATCAAAGGGAGTCTATAAGATATAGGGTCTAGAAAACATGGAGTCGTGTCATGCCATGTTTCTCTCTTATCCTACAATTGCTCTTTGGAGCGGTGTTCTGATAACAGGGTGGTGGCTCCCTCGCCTACTCCGGGATCGTGGAAATAACCCAAATAGATTGCCCTTACCGCCTGGTCCCAAAGGCTACCCAATTATTGATAACCTTCTTGATTTGAGCACCGACAAGTTATGGAAAGTGTTTGATAAATGGTCAAAGACATATGGTACATCGTGCATTGAGCAGAGACCCACTCATTCCTTACATGAAATCCATAGGAGATGTTATATTCTTCAAGATACTCGGGCAGCCATTCCTTGTTCTCGGGAGCGTAGAAAGCACCTTTGATTTATTCGAGAAACGCTCGTCGAACTACTCTGATCGCCCACATTTTCCCATGCTCAATGAAATGTTGGCGGTCTTCTCTCTGTTTATGTCGAATCACGCTCACCAGAAAGCAGGATGGATTATACCTGGAACATGGCATTCATTAGGTATGGGCTCAGATGGAGGAGCCACCGCCGTACCTTCCACAATCATTTCCATCCAAACGTCGTCCACAAGTATCAATCAGTTCAAATAACGACGACCCGGGTTCTTCTTCGTCGTCTGCTGGAGTCTTCAGATGATCTTATGCACCATATTCGCCAGTAAGTGTAAATCATACGGAAATCAAGTAAATATCTGGATCTGCTTGACCAGTGCATTCACTTCGACTATACTCAAGCTGACTTATGGAATGAACATATCTGAAGGCAATAATTCTGACTATGTCAAGGTTTCTGAAATTGTGTTGGCCTCTATTGCGGAGTCAGGACACCCAGGCTCATTCCTCGTTGACCTATTCCCTTGCATGAAACTCATCCCTGCATGGTTTCCGGGTGCCGGATGGAGAAGAAAGGCCAACTACTGGCGAAAGTTCGGTGAATATTTTTCGCAAATGCCTTGGGACACAGTCAAGAAACAGTTGGTATAATATATATTTCATTGGTCCTTGAATGAGCTCTCACCTCAGAGCAGAGAGAAGGTACAGCTGAACCTTCTATCGCATCAAATCTCATCCAGAAACTACCGGATGAAACTTCACCTCAACACACTGAAGAGGAGATGACGGCTCGAAATGTATGCGCGATTGCTTTCGCTGGTGAACTCTTTCGCTATTATCAAAATATAAATTATGTTGAAGAGTGTCTGCAGGTGGGGCGGATACAGTATGTCATCAAGCATTCTTGTTTCAGACCTTCTATGAACGTTATAATATCAGACGGTTTCAACGATCCACTCATTTTTCATGGCAATGGCACTCTACCCTGAGGTCCAGAAGAAGGCTCAAAAAGAGCTCGACGAGGTCATTGGCGATCGTCTACCCGAGTTCAACGATCGACCAAACCTCCCATATATCAACGCCATGGTGAAAGAGTCCTTCAGATGGCAACCTGTCGTTCCTCTAGGTATGTATCAATAATTTGTTGAATCATTTGAATATTGATGATCTAATCCAATCCAGCTGTCGCTCACAGTTCAAGAGAAGAAGATGAATATAATGGGTATTATATTCCCAAAGGGACTATTATCTTCGGGAACTCATGGTCTGTTCACTCCCTTCAGTAAGATCCTTGACTCAAGCTTCTTGAAGGTCAATCCTACATGACCCAGAGACCTATAAAGACCCTTTCGCATATAACCCTGACCGATTTCTAAAAGACGGAAAGATCGATCCTACAGTACGGGACCCCAAAGTTGCAACTTTTGGGTACGGAAGGAGAATTTGTCCTGGGAGGTACCTGGCTGAAAATTCCTTGTTTATCCTCCTATGTCATCTTCTGATTGTCTACGATATACGACCTGCTCTGGAGGATGACGGAAAGGAAATTGAGATTAAGCCCGAGATGACGGATGGGTTGATGTCGTAAGCTTTGTCTCTGTGTTTGATATATACTCGCTCATAATCGTGATAGATATCCCATGCCCTTCGCATGCAGAATCACACCCCGCTCAGACAAAGCTACATTTTTGATTCGTAGCTCCAGCTTGATGGACTAGGTTAGGTATCCAGGTTTTGTAAATGACCAAGTTATGCCCATGAGACTTGCGCTTCGAGGTGACAAGATAAACTTTGTGAGGAGAGTACGAAGTCAAGAGTGTGAAATCAAAATTTTGCACCTCATTCATCCAGAGTGATTCAAGTCATTTAATACATCCAGGGTCATTAGATCCTATCTTTCGAGTAAATTAGGTTTGAAAATTGCCTTTCTACTCAAGTTGATGGAAAAGTGACATAAACATTATCGGAATATATTACCTCATTATCAGATAATAATTACTTCAAATTAACATCTATATCTTTCCTTGTGAGTCTTCTATTGATTTGATACCTCATTCCTCGAGCGCTGTTGGTTTCCATTCACACGAAGCTATTTTTATTAAACAGTTGACATGAATCTGACTCAAATCGCTCCAACACATCTACTCCCTCCTGTCAAGAAGATACCTTTGGAAACTCTGGAAACTCTGAATATCTTGATAAGCTACCTACGTTCCCTCTACAATCCAGAAGTTAGAGGATCAAGACAACGACAGAAGCCTTTCTTTCTAAACGAACGTATAGCATCTGCTGTAGCCCACAAACCAACTTATCCGTTGACAGCTGATCTCAATCGCTTACGTGCCGATCTATTCGAGCGAACCCACTCTATCAGGTGGCTCACAGCCCTCGTCTTTGCTCTCAATGCTGCGGACGATGACGAAACTACCAGAGATTCACAAGAGAAAGAAAAAATTATTCAAAATGCTGCTGCTCTTCTCGCATCGCTTGCAGGGCCTTCGGCCTCGGGAACCATCGTGCGGAATTTCGAATTCACCTACTGTGTTCCGCGGAGCAGTGACTCTGAACTCTCCAAGTCTATACCCATCTCGATAACGATTACAGATTTGCCGCTGAATAATAACGATTTTGGTAGTGTAGGTGTGCAGACATGGGGTAGTGCATGTGTGTTATCAGAAATGTTGGTGCAAGATCCAGGGGCATTCGGAATCAGCTCTGACCAATTGTATGATTGGAAGCAGAGTGTGTTCCGAGTTCTCGAGCTTGGAGCAGGGACTGGTCTCGTCACTCTTACAACCGCAAAACTTTTACAAAAGATTGCTTTGGATATAACATGTCGGATTCAAATTGTGGCAACAGACTATCACTCATCTGCCCTCGAGAATCTTCGTGCAAATACCCGAGTTAACATTCATACCGACGAAAATCCAACTGTAACTGTCACAATTCACTCATTAGATTGGTCGCGATTCGGACCAGAAGATACCAAATCTCACCCTTTTATCCACCCTTTTGATCTAGTTTTTGGGGCTGATGTCATCTACGAGCCAGAGCACGCGAAATGGATCCGTTCATGTCTCACGTATCTCTTACGAAAACCCTCAGACTTATCAAGATCAGACTACCACAAAAGTAGTGCTTTGTTCCATCTCGTTTCACCTCTTCGTCCAACTCATTCATCCGAATCTAATTACATAGAGACTATCTTTTCTCGAGGCGAGGAGGACGTAGACGAACCTTTGCTTCATATCTTGACCAGAGAAATATTCACTTGTGATACAGAAATGGGAGAGGAAGTAGAATATGCATACTATAAAATCGGATGGACATAAATACTTTATACATTTGGCGCAAGCGAAGGAGAACTAATGCGTTAATATACGTCGTTTATATCATACAATAACTTGCCATGTAAATAAAGAATCAAGGCTGGATTGAGAGGTGGTTAATGAATGGACAGATAAATGTTATTAAAGGAGAATGAGATGTTACAATTCAGGAAAGGTTAAGGAGTTGAACACGTTCATCGCGAACTGCAAACAAGAGAACATACGGGTGGCCTTCAGCTTTACGTTTTGCCACTGCCTCGCGGATTTGGTAAGTATACGTCGATGTCTGAGGTGGGAAGGTGGCCGATAATGTCTTCCATGCTTCGTCATCGCTGACCCATTTTGGATTACGGACCATTGAATCGAACACGTCAGCGGAAACATCCAACGCAATCGTTGGCATACGGTTCTGTATCGAAGATCGTACATCCATTGCGGTTTCGAAAGCTAAATGCAACTATAAGCCAGCAACAGGCAGATAAATAAGAGTGATTGGGCACCTCGATCGAGGAAAAGCTGCTTGACCTGTTTTCTTTGCTTTTTGGTATCAATTGGCAGGATAAGCTGCACATCAGGCGAGATAGAAACATCCTTCGGTGGTAAGACGCCGATGTTTTCGGTGACAATGGGCGCAGACGAAGTGGCAAGATCTGCCCGTTTTTGTTCTGCAATCTGCTGCTGGAGCCATCCAACAAGCTCCTGGCGTGATACTGCACATATAGAATTAGAAAAAGTTGCCCTGCATTTAAATGAGACAACGCACACTCGTACTCTGTGCCCTTCAGGATGCTCTTAACTTTGAACGCGGCCTGGTCTCGCCTCGCAGTTCTTGGCCTAGGATACACAACGAACCTATGATGTGGGCGTCTAAGCATGTTCTCAGCTGCTATTGTCATAATACTCACAGAATCCCCTCCCGAACACATAGATCTATGTGGTTTTCATGGGCATCTACACTTGATAAGCTAGATTCATACATGATATCCGCACTGATGCTGTTTTTCCATAAATACGCTACAATCTCGAGTCGATCCTGCAAGTGTCCAGGGTGATGTGACACAACGTAAACATCACACCTTCGAGGACTCCAAAAACCAAAAGATCGTTCTTCTTTAATCAGAGCCTTCACAGAGGTACTTTGGAACAAAGCGAGCGCAGCCGTGATCTTCTCAACAGCAATTTGCAAACCAACCGCATGAACGGTGTCTAGTTTCTGTTTTGCAGGAGAAAAACGGCCGATAAGATGATCATACCTGTGGATAAGTGAGGAAAACACGCAAATCATTCGTTCTAAGTTGTGACCTACCGTCCTCCTGCAGCAAGAATATCCAATTTCTTATTCTTCTTCACTACCTCGAAGACGACCCCACCCTTGAATAATGATTGGTGACTTCCCAACATGAGCGGATGGAAATGCACAGGCATTGAAGCACCAGCAGATCCAGCAAGCTGGAGAGTTTCTTGGATTTCAGCAACCAAAGGCTGTAAAGGCGTCACAAGAGAAGAGGAAATCTTTTCCAGCCTAGAGACTACGTTCCCAATATCCTCATCTGCTCAATTGAGCCGATGAATTAGATAAACCGCAATTCATACGAATCAAGATGACTCACCGATTTCGGATAATATCTCCAATTCATCTGTAGTACTCCTCAGCAGACCCTTCCTTAACAACAAAGCCCTCTTCTGCGATAGCGAACTCTTCGTTTGATTGATTATCTCCACAACAGCACTTCTATGAGTATCGGGAATTCTGTCCATCATAAGTTCAATTACTAATTATGCATCAGTATACCACAGCTAGAAAAAGTCAAGACAGACAACTCACTCTTGGAATGTGATACATGGATCTCATAGCTTTCCGATAAATAAGGGAATGTGTTGAGGATATCATTAAGTACAGAAACAATTTCTCCGCCAGCCGCTGTCGACCCTGATGAGAGGTCCTGGGTTATGATGTCGAACACTGCCGCTTTCGTCGTCTTTGGGTGCCCTGCAACCGGACTGCAAAGAAGACTCCCAATCAGTTCACACGCCCTAAGGAACCTTGTAGAGCTACCGTTACCTAGGCCGATACGCGTTTGTGATATGATACCTCTTAATCCTCTTAATACCAGTCCTCGCAGCCATCCTCGCAAATGGTACCAAGAGGTTATTCGGTAAACTGACAAGGTCACCACAACGATCAATGAATGTTGCATGGTTTTTCTGACCTTCTTGTAGGTCTACTACAGGCATTAACAAGGGTGGTTCCATGTCTACTGCCCCATGGAGCCTGAAGATAGCAGCAAGATGATCATGAACAATTGAGTTCAGAGCAGCTTGTTGTTCAGGCGGGTCAGCCTGGGAATCATATAGAAAGGAACGAGAAGGTTTGGGCGTTTGAGTAAAGAGGGAGGAGATGACTGCCTGACGCCAGGGTGAGTCTTGTTTGGCTATTTGGAAAAAAACACGTCGGATACAATTGTCTGAGACCTGCATAAAGACGTACCCATAAGGTTGAGTGCACCTCGAAAACTCTCATCCTCCAATTTCGGTGGCATAAGTGGGCTCTCGGAAAGCTCCAAAGCCGTAGGCCTCTGGTCCAGTTCATGTTGGAGCAGCTGGGTAATGACTAATGAAAGCATGTAACAACGGTATCCTTAAGCTGTTTATCTTGAATGGCTTACTTTGTCGCTGACGAGAACGATGAGGGTCCCAAGCAGCAGGGAAGAATATACCGGGTTTGCGTAAATCTTCAATGACTGCAATTCGTTCCGAGCCTGTTGAGAACATATAGTTCATCTCAAAAAACACAATCTAGATCAAAATTTATCAGCTGAACATCAAAAAGGCGAAAGCAGGAAGTTATACGCCAAGAGAATACATGTCAGCCTTGGAATGGTTTCTCGGCCCTTTCTTCCTTGATTGGACCTCAGGCGCGATATACAGCCTTGTGCCAACCTCTGAATTGACTATTTATTGACAAAACACCAGATAGAGAGATACAGAAACACGCACCGAGCGTCATATCAGTCTCTGGATATATAGAATGCCTTGTCAGATCCGAGGGATCAACGGCAGCCAAACTGGATGTCGCGAGTCCAAAATCTCCTACTTTACAATCCCCGTTCGCATCTACATGACGAGCCACGAATAAAGTGGAATATTACAAGAAGATCTGAATAGACATACCAATAAAGATGTTCGTTAGCTTGATATCACGATGCAAAATTCCTAGTGTCGACATGTGTACCAGTGCATCCACAATCTGACCAAATAATTTCCATGCCTCATCTTCCGTAATTCCTTCGTCAACTCTCTACACGTTGCGTATGAAATCAGCATGAAGTAAAAATCACAGTGAATACACACCTCTCTCAACGTTTGCCTCTCCACGAATTCCATCTGGATATAAAGTGTTCTCGTCATATTCATATTCGATATCGCGTCTAATGAATATGGGATCTTTGTCCTCGCACCCACACCATTCCCATCCTCAATTACATTCACACCCGTCGTGGCGACGCTCCCGGACTGCATTATACTAGTCGTGATAGCAGTATTCCCTCTATCTCCAACTATGGTCCCAGCTCTCCTCCTCCCCTCACCCCTCAGACTACGACCCTGAGTACTCTCTGACCCCAGACCAGCGGTTATGAGGCCTGTGACTGAATCTCTCCTGAACAGTCCTCCCAAATCAGTCCCAGCTGGTCCCACCGAGCTCAACGCACTATTGCTACCGCTCTCATTCGAATCTTCCTCTTCTTCCTCTGTATCTTCCTCTTCCTCCTCTGTTGATCCCCCAGGTGAAGTAGAACGATCAAAATGGATGCTAGGGAATGAGCCTCTTGACGTATTGGAAATCTCAGTTGTGGTCGTCCTGTCATCAAAATCTGAGAAATCCTCAATGCTGAATCCACCTCCGTTCGTTGGTAGATGACGCTCAGATACCGTAGAAACAGAAACATCTATCCCATCTCCGTCTTCATCGTCAGCATCCTCATCGCCATTCAAACTTGGCCTTGACCTTGGAAGCGTCGTCCTAGCTTCGAAACTAGTCTCGATACCACTGCTACTTACACCACCAACACTCGGTGTAGCACTTGACACATTTTGGATTTCATTGGTCTCCACCCAGGTAGTGAAGTATCTGACGATAAACCGATGTGAAAGTCGCGAAAGTGCATTCACTTCGCGGAAGATCTTTGTATCGGATTTTTGCGTCTTGAGTCGGATTTTCTTGACTGCGTAGATCCGGTTGTCAATCTTGTTACGGGCTTTGACGACTGACCCAAATGCACCCTTCCCCTTCAATCGGAGGTGAGAAACCGTAAAACAAGAAAGGCGACAAAGGACGTACAAGTAATTCCAACTCTTCCCAATCCTCTTTCCACCGGCTAACCTGCCGCGTCTTGGGAGGAAACCTGAGAAAATCAACTTCGGGACTTCCAATAAAATGGCCATGCCCATATCCATATCCAGGTTGGGCATGCATATGTGGTGTTGGTACCGGCGTCCCAGGGCCTGCATAACCACTGTGAGTCTGCTATACTAATTAGCATAATCCTTACTATTATGAAATCCCCACGGCAGACTCCTTGAATCAGTACTGCCCAGTTCTCCAACATCACCCAAATTCACACTGGTTCCAAGCCCCAACCCATCACTTCCACTTCTTCCACCTACAATTGTCGATGTCGAATTTGCCAGAGCATTATACCCATTCATGTCGCTACTATACCTCCTTCGTGATCTTGACCTTGCGCTGTAATCACCATAACGACGCGACTTGCTCTTACTACCAGTGTTGTGAGCGGAATTTTCGGCTAGCTCAGCTAAGAGGGAGATACATGTGATGTGGTTTTTCTTTGGTGGTAAGAGCATGTCGAGAACGATATATGCGAGACCTGGGGATATGTGGGCTACATTTGTCCAAGGGCGCATGGGAATTAATACCATGAAATATGAGAGGGGGCTGGTTACGTACAGCTACGTAGAGCCTCATGTACATCATTGAACTTCTGCATTACATCCAACCCGAGCAACATCTGCAAAAACACAATTCCAACAGAATGGATATCTCTCCTCCTCGTATATAACAACGACGACTCGTTTTTCGCGTCATTCGACAGCCTGATAGATATATTTTATACATGCCGGTGGCACGAGTGGAAAAGCACATACCAAGCTTCCGGTATGTCAATGTCGTCACTTAAAGCTTTGAACGTGCCGAATGGGTTTGAGCGATGTAAATCCATCAGCTGAGTATGGTAACTAGCCTTTCCGAGTTTAATGGTTTTCGCTGAGGCCATTGAAGATGATGGACAAGTGACTGAAGATTGGGAAGCAAGGCCGATGCATTTGACAGTGATACCTGGCGGCGAGAAGTCCGTCAAGATGGAGGAATGAGCGGAAGACTTGCATACCTCGATGAACAATTTCGCGTAAATGCACGGTATTGAGAGCGCCCAGAATCTGGCTCAAATACCCCTATGAGGAGCCAATGAAACTACATGAATGAAGAGAGAGACAGAACAGCTCACAGACGCTCTATCCTCCCTCATAAAGTCACAATCCTCCAAGACATCCCACAGTGTCAATCCTGGCATCCGTTCCGTCAAAATCATCAACTGAGGCGCACTTCCATCGTGATACACTTGCACATCCGGCGACACTGATTTTCCATGTCCTTGTCCGCTATGAGCTAAAGACACGCTCAAACCTGCCGTCTGCCAAGCTAAATTCGTCGAAGTCGAAAGTGAACTCGAAGATGATGAAAATGTTTGTGAATGAATGAGTTTCACAGCAAACACACTGACCAGGCTCGGATGCCTGATACTCGTGAGCCGTTGGATATCTTCTTTTAGCGTGCTGAGTTTCTTTCGACCTTGTGTAGTGACATAATACGCCGATTCAAATGTGACCGTATAGAGTTCAAGTGGCAGACTGGTGTTGATGTCGTCGCAAATCGGATCCGCCATGTAGACCATTCCAAGCGCCTCTAGATATCACCACCATACCAGCCTCCGTGATCGGTAGGAATTTCGAATAGGGAGAAACGCACCGTGTCGAGGATGAAACAGCTTAACGCTAGTGAACCTTACACCATCTATGCAGATCTCCTCCCCAAACTTCTCAACAGGCGTATCACCCATTGTAGGCATTCCCCCAGGCGTAAAAATATCTGAAAAGTTGCCCGTACTTCCACTACTGATCGCTCTTCGTAGCATGATGGTCTGGGGCTGAGTGTGCGCTTGTTGGAACTGCTGCTTCTGCTTGAACTTCTCGGCACGAATCTGTGTTTCAAGTTCTTCCTCTTCCTTGGCTTGTTGGAGGAGGAAGAGACGATGAGCCTCGGCTTCTTTTTCTCTTCGTGCCTGTAGGATGTGTGAGGAACATGCGGAGTGAGTAAAGATAGGACGAAGTAGCATACCCTTTCTGCATCCATCGCACGTTGGTTCATTTGGAGCGCCAGCGATCCAGTAACCTCCATCGGTGGCACAACATTTGCGGCGATCCATTCCTGGGCAAATGTGACGATCTACGTAAAAATACAATCGGCGATGTTTGGGCCATGATACAATTCGAATCAGCACGAGGCATACCTGGAACACCATCTCTGATCCTCTATTTCTTTGAGCTTCTCGTGTTATTGCTTGTGTAAGCCTGGTGAGTTGGTCTGGCGTTATACTTTTCGTGGGTTTTTGGACGGTGAAAGTTGGGCATGCTAAAGTAGGATATGTCTTTGGAAAGCTAGTGCCAGAGTATCAAATCAAGGGTAACTACTTGAGCAAACCAAAGAACAACATACCGGACGTTGAGAGAAAATCCAATTCTGGATGCGTGTTCAGGGTTAGGGTGGTGCACACGGATGATGAACTCAGGTACACGAGCTGCTCCCTGCAAACCGGCATCACACATGTCCTGTGATGCATAGAGACTGCATACCTTCCATGCTTTAGGGGGAGAGCCTTCAATAAAATCCTCTGCATAGATACTCCGCAATGCGGTGATCTCCAACTGCTGCAGCTCTTCTGTTGAATTCATGACGCTCTTACCAAATATCTGCAGAGTTCAATTATCGTGTAGGATGCAATTAAATGTCTTGTGCCCGTTCTCGTGCGTGGACTCCTCTCGCAGCAAGAGGGCAATAAGAAATACGTTCAGAAAGTGCGCCAGGGATACTGATAAGATGAAAATAGACTCGAGAAGGGGAGGCCTGCAGAGGCACTCGGCAACTCAAATCTCCATGACGCGGCTGTAAGTCTTGTAAAGTAATGGACTAGTTAGTATGTATGTTATGGTTATGAAGAAAGCTGTGGACTCAGGACTTTCGATTACATAACGCTTCATATACCGACGACTGATATAGTACACCCTTCAATTATGTTCATATACTAGGCCATCGGTTTGGACTGATCCTCCTTGTGTGTCGTCACATATATCATGGTGTATGTATCCAGTAGTCAAAACTTGCCATTATCCTGCATTCCAACAACGGTGTTTCTGGCGCGACTAGATCTGTTGTCATGTTATCCCTGTCCTGTATTCAACATCCAAGAGCAAAAACCCACGACCAGGAGTGACCCAATTGCTGGAAATCATACTTCATCTGACCAAACAAGTCCGCTTATCATGCCTGTCTCAGTGAAGAATAAGCTGAACCGAGACTGGTTTCTCTGGCATCACAGGCTTCATATTTGCCTCGTGTTGTCCGCGAGCACACCGCATATTACATTACTCCCTCACAACACGTGTAATGCTTTATAGTGTTGGAACATAGAAGTGGTCTTTTACGCTACTGGCAAAGGTATGTCTCCTGAATCACCCCTATACTGAGATGCGCTTCACCTCTATTATTCTTGATTGTTCATACATAGCGATGGAGTTGAGTGTATTTATTATAGTAATCGGTAACTACATCAGGTTAGCAAGTATAACTCACCTTTATAGTGCTCAGTATGCAAGTAAACTAATAGCAAAGACAACACAGACGATAGAATTGACTCTTAGACACATTCTTCCAAGCTACCACATGGAGAGTCCATTACGGTAAATGACAGTCCACCCTCCAACAGTCACTATGCGTCAGCTTAAAGTCTGACCCGATATGCTCACGCACACAAACTTATAATACAGTGGTTAATAGCAACACACAGAGTCTATCGTGTTTCACACTCTAGAGTTAATACAATCTCAGACGTCACCCAGTGTGGTAGACGGCTGAAGGAGAAGACAGGCGAAGATAGGTATTTAATGTCTCAAGTCCATGACTTATGGTTGGTTAAAATAGCCGACTCGATGATCCACTTCAACACGCACCCAGCCTTGAGGGATTGCAACTATGCCAGTTCTCTTCCTCAAACCGCCGGACAATCCGGAGCCGGCGGCAAGCTATTTTTAACCCACTAATTTATCTTTCGGCCTTTACGGACGAAGATATATAGATTTAAGCAGCTCGCACACCAATTTTTCCACCAGCCCGGTACTTGCACCCTCCAGGGACTAGTCTCTCCGAGACTTGGTTCAGAAAATTGATATCGGTGTTCCCTTCTGTAGCAATGGAAAACGAAATGAGCATCACCACTGCTCCCACCACCGACGGATTGCTCCGGGACGCACAAGACCTGTTGCACGAAGGGAATCCTCGACTAAGCACCACAGAAACTAGGCCCCAAACTGTCGTAGATGTCGAACACAACCCAGTTCAAGATGATCCTCGATGCTGGTCATCCCTTAGAAAGGTGAGTGACAAATTAACAATCCCTGTGCAATCACACCCGAGAACGGCAAAGTGGAATTCTCAATCTAAACTCAGAATTTTTGCTTATTTCTAATTTCATCGGCTGCAACGATCTCAGGGTTGGCAGGAAGCGTACAGAATCGTGAGCAGTGAAGTTAATTTATCCTTAATACATATTGTCAATTCCTGTCTATCAGCTGCCATCGAAGAAATGGAAAAGAATTTGCCAGCGACAGATCAACAATTTAGTCTAAGCATATCGCTGTTCATTTTGATTCAAGGAACAGTTCCACTACTTTGGACCGCGATTAGTGAAGTCAAAGGACGAAAAGTTGGTACCTTTTTTCTCATTAATGTCGGACGTGAGCTTGATCGGCCTCCAGCTCGTCTATCTGATCTCAGTGGCATTCTTTTCGGTGGCATCGATAGCCGTTGCCCTCAGCACCAACGCCGGACTGTAAGCGTTAGAAATTGCATAATTTCGATATTCATGCTTTTGTAGTGTGATCGCTTTTCGCGCGATCCAAGCTGCGGGGTCCGTTGATAAAACTTCTCTCTCCAAGCGCATTATTCTAATGCTTTGAACAGGTCTAGTGCAATTATAGCCATAGGTGCCGCAACTCTGGCTGACATCTTTGAGCCCGCTGAACGTGGGACAAAGGCAGGTGGTGATTTATTGGTCTCCCTATTCCTGATTGACCCGATCAAATTATAGATGGGAATATTCTATATCGCTCCCCTCCTCGGACCGGTGAGTATCGTAGCGGACATTTCGGCCGAAGGCCTAGTATGACTCGAACGTAGGCGCTTGGACCCATTGTCGGTGGAGCATTGACCTCGGGCTTAGGATGGCGATCGATCTTCTGGTTCCTGACAATCGTCTCAGGAATCATCTGGTTATTCTTCTTATTCTTCTTTCGTGATACCTTTCGGAAGGAACGAAGCCTTACCTATCAGAATATCGTCAAACAACGCTCTGAGAGCAAGAGAGCTGTTAGAGGTGGCGAGGCTGTTCCACCCAGTGTCATCACTCCATCAGGCGTCCATCAAGGGTCCGATCTCGAAGAGGCAAAGGATTGTCCTGTTGTGCCAGTTGATCCCTTTGAGGTAGAACTCTCATTGAGGGATGTCAACCCAGTCAAGCCGATTGGCTTGGTGATTCGTAGAATCAATAATCTCGCCATTCTAATTGCCTCTGGTAGGTGATTGTACGGCACGTAACAGAAGAACAACTGACCCTGATACCGATATTTGAGGTTTCATGTTTGCCCTGACCTACATGATCAACTATACGGGTGCCCGGACGCTCAATAGCGTCTATCATTTTAATCCCTTGATGATCGGAGTTGTTATGATTTCGTACGGCATAGGTAGGCTGGTCACCTTTGAATCATTTCCTCGTACTCATGTCTTGAGTCATACAGGATGTATACTGGGTAGTTTACTGGGTGGTGTCTGGTCTGATCACAAGTTGACTCAACTTAAAGAGTCAAATGGAGGAAAAAGCTATCCTGAGGTGAGGAATCATTATTGCGAAACCACTTCATCTCATGGACTGTCTGCTACTTAAAGATGAGACTAAGGGCGTCTATTCTCGGCATATTTCTTCTTCCACCTAGTATCATTGGTTTTGGATGGGCATGCGAACGACATGCCCACGTCGCAGTCCTGTGCGTGTTACTCTTCCTTGCTGGGTTCTGCACAATGTGAGTGTCAAGAATCTGTACTCTGACTTGATCCTGTGCTCAGCATTTCCTCGACTGTAGTTGGACATATGCGAGCACGTTAGCCTACATAGTAGACGCGAATAATGGGAGGTCTGCAACCGCAGCTGCAACTAATTCAGCCTTCCGAGGATTTTTCGCATTTGTTGCGACGGAGATTGCGGTTCCTATGCAGGTAGGTTCTAGGACAAGAGTTACCACACCAAAATGATAAAGATGCTCCTATCCCTTTTCCTAGGACCATATCGGTGATGGTATGTGGTCATGCTCGTTCACATTTGCTCTCCTCACCTGGGGACTATACAGGCTGGTTGTATACCGTATGGGGTTTCATCATGACAATTGGTGGCGCTCTGATCCTTTTGGTCATGACCATGGGCAAAGGATGGCGTGAACGTGCAGAGGAACGGGAAGCTCATGCTATGCAGAAGGAGATTATGGCTCCGTGAATATGAAATCTGGTCAACCTTTCTTAATTGAATGATCTAGAGATAGAATTACATTACAGCCAACTTGCCGTATGCCAAACCAATTGATCACACGGTGTGGATGATCGATCCCCAAGGTGGATGCAGGATGCCGATTTATTTAAATGACTAGCAGTCAATGGTGAACATGAGTAAATGTCCACTACAGGTATATTATCTCTTCATGTAGACCACTGAGATCTGTCACCTTTTGTGTCGTGGTCGCATGAGGAAATGTACAAAGGGCTTCCTGTAGTAACCAATTAAGTCAGGTCCATTCCCACGCTGACTTCGCAGTTCAATGTTCAATAAAAATTAAGTTCTTTTCATCATATCGTGTCTCATTCCAAACATGCTCAGGAGCCCCAGATTAATGGAGACTGTGCGCAAAACTGCAAGTCGTACTGTAGTAGGCGCAATTTAAATTCACCTCATTCCATCGAGCTCATACATATTCAAAGACACTCCGACCAATTCGCGCTCTTAGCGCCAGTACTGTCTCTTCTAGCACCGATGCACAAATAGTGACACCAGCTCGCAACATCTCGCTCCTGACCATGAGTTTCTGTTCAACGATACCAAGGCACGATCATGCGGCATCTGAGCCTACCTTACCTCCATGGATAGAGCTACTTGAATTAACGGCCCAGGCTCCTTGGCTTTCATCTGTTCCAGAGGACCATAAAGACCGACTTCGGCGTTCTTACACGCTACTTCTTCAAATAGTCATGTACCTGACGGGTCCAAATGCTCAGGGGACAGTAAGAGATGAGGCGGCGGCACAGCAGTTCTTACTGGTCATTCTTCATCTCGTATCTGCAACGATTCTCACTCACTGTTTATTTTTTGTAGGCCTTCAACTCTGCCCCAGTCGCGGCCGGGTCTGAAATTGGCCGAGCACGATACGCCATCGGAATCCTCACCAAGACGGTGACGAACGACATATCCACCATTCCTGCTCTTGCATCTATACGCACGCAACACGCTCGAGTATTCGACCTTTCCGATGCCTTGGTGCCATTGTGTAATGGGCATTTGGAGGGCCTGACACCAGGTACAGAAGCTATGTCAGGTGAAATCGTCAGTGAGGGTAAATGGCAAGACTTTTGGTCAAGAGCACAACCAATTGTGCTTTCTCTCACTGAGGAATTAGATAAGGAGGGGTATGGCATTGATGATGAATTAATAAAGGAGGCGAAGGCTGAGCAGGAAAGGAAAGAACGCAACGCTACTTCGAGGAAAGGAGTGAAATGAACGTAGAATGGTTTTTCGCTATCTAGGTACATCAAGATAGTTGCGACGCTGGAGTGGAAGGGATTTTACGATATGACTTATTCCTGGCACAAAAAGAAATTCACTCCAACAAGGTTCAGCTGATACACCTTGGCTCGTTCCAAGTTCGGCGGTCCTCGAGCTTGATTGACTTTGTGCTTGACCTTATTCTGTGGGATATCCAAACCTCCTTCAGGTTCCTCAAACAACAGAAACTTTAAGTCAATTGTCATTCATCATCCAGTCTTCCGTCGCACAACCACTGTTCCGTGCCATTCGTCAGGGTAAATTAGTTTCGCGGTCTTTTCTGCAGGCCTTTAGATGCCAGGGAAGACGGATGGCATGGGCTTGATTTTAGGGCTGGGTCGGTGGAGACATTAATCCTCATGTTAATCCAGGTTGAGATAAGGGCTTGGACATGATCTAGTAGAGACGATGCTGAATTCCCACAGTTTGAGCTCAATAGGGGCAGAAATAAATATTTGTGATCATCAAACAAGAGACTGAGGCATTCGAGGATCAAATTTCAGTTGTCTGACAAGTCGATCATCAACTTGGGCTTCACTCATTGCATGCAGCCGCTCCCGGGTGATCATGAGCATCACAAAGGGGAAAGTACTATTATATCTAGAGACAGTACCATGTTTCTGGGGCAAAGCTGAATTCTGTCCGGGATCCATGGAGTAAGGAGAAAATGCTCTCACTGTCTATTCGATCTCCATTTTTTATGTATGCCGTCATGGGGGATAGAAGTCTTACCATGAAATTTGACCACAGTCTAGAACATCACAATTATTCATGGGACGACCATTATTTAGAATGGGGATCCTGTTGCTTAAACCTCGTATCAAAATCTCGCGTATAAGCATCTTTTCAAGAATAAACAGTTTTTCCTGGGAAACAAATCTCGTGCATTCATGGACATCAACCCACTTGTACTGCACTCATTCAAATATGTACCATTCACCAACCTCTCGCTGCAAACTCCATTAATGTGTCGCGCGTAGTCTCCTCCTTTGTCCTCATATCAATCCCAAAAATCCTGCGCTCCTTCTCCGTATGGTACTTAATCAAATATATCTTCTCAAGCCCAGGGATCCCCTTCTGAGGTGGATGGTTCGGTAAAGGATAAGGTTCGATCGAGTTTGCGACTTCCACTTAACAAAGCACTCAATTTGCAGGGATCAAGGGTGAGACGTAAAGAGGAACATACACCACTCCTGCCAATTATAGGCCCCTGTTCGGTCATCAGATCTAATGCGGACCCGAACCTAATCACCAATAAGGTACCTACCTGAACACACAATAACTCGTTCACCTGCCGCCTCTTGTTTTTGCAAAGCCAACACATGGGCCAATGCAGCGTCACGTACATCAATCCACGAGTTTGAGCCACACAGGAACTCTTTTGTTTTCGGCGCGTCGCTGACAACGGCATCGTACCATGCCTTCAGTGAAGTACCGAGAGTCGCAGGCCCGTTGGCTTCATTTATAGGTGGCTTTTCCAAACGTGAGGTATGTCTATGTATATATAATCGAGCTTCTCACCCCGAACAACTGTTGGCTGTAATTAGCAATCACAAATTCCAAAACAACAACTTACAAACGGTGGGTTGATGATCACCAACTCCCAGTTGACATTCGCTCTATTCTTCTCATAGAATTCCCATGCAGCTAAAAGGTCAGAGAACTGATTATCGAGGTGGCAAACCATGACCTGGCTTACCTTTCTCTGCAAGGATCTTCGAAACTCGATACTTGGTTATACCTGCCGCATTGACTCCGTTCTTCTCAAGGTCCTCGACCGAGGCATTATTCCAATCTTTCTCAGAGAAAACGCTAGGCTTTGATGAAGGAGTCAAAACGGTTGCGCAGGAAGATGTAATGACAATACGTTTGACGCTTGGTCTGTATGTATGTGTGACACCAATTTGACGGCAGCTGGGTTATAATCCGAACGTACGCATGTTTGAGAACACTCTCTAAAATGCCAACGGTTCCTTGTACTGCAGGTTTGATATAGCCTGATGAAACAAATGAGTATGATGATGTACGCAGGTCGTATTTTGAAGCCATACTTTGAGGGTCAGCAACATCTGTAAAAAAAGGAGATGCAGTGTGCTCTATCGCATCAACACCTTGAACCACTTCATTGAACGCTCCTTCCTAAAACCAAATCTCAGTAAGTTTGCAGCGTAAGTTTAAGTTAATCAGACACGCCTCTGTAATATCAGCAACAACGACCATCTCAAGCTTATCTGGTCCAAAACCACGCTTTCCGAAATACTCGGTCAAGTGTTTTCCTTTATCAGCAGTACGAACTGTTCCTCTGACAGTATACCCCTGTTCAAGCAGTATACGTACGAGCCACATTGCGATATAGCCATTGGCTCCTGTGACAAGAACCTTTGCTGGAGGAGGAACGACAGACATCTTCAGAGCAAATCAGATAAGAACAACTTTAGTGAGAAGTCCGGGCCGGAGATACCGCCCCTATCTCTTCATTTACCATTATTAAAGAAATTATGAGCCTCACGACTGACCTCATCGGCACCTTGATCTCCTCTCAAATCATACCAGACGTCCTTCCCTCCTCCTTCTCAGGGTCATTCACTCCCACAGTCCTTTTCACTGTAGTCTACCCCACTGGTGTCCAAACTGATCTCGGAAACACCGTTCTCCGTTCCAGCATACTCGATGAGCCGGAAATACGAATCACTCCTTTAAATGCAGCTCATGGGCTCACTAGCGCAATTCCAGAAGAGATTGTGAGGGACAGAGAAGTTGAATATACGCTTGTGATGGTCGATCCAGATGCACCGAGCAGAGCCGAACCAAAGTATAGGCAGTGGAGACATTGGGTCGTATGTGCTCACAACTGCCATGATGATCTGGACTTAAATACGACGTCAGATCAGCGGACTCCAAACTCCAAACATTCAATCACAAAATTCTGCACAAGTCGTATACACACTCAAAACAAAACCGGCCACAGCGCCTTATTGGCCACCTGGTCCTGCCCCTGGCAGCGGCCTGCACCGATACAGTAAGCGTCTGCCAACTATGCGACAGAAAAATGAGTATTAAGTACTAATGAACGTAGCGTTTCTATTGTTTGAAGAACCTGAAGGAGGGATAAACATTCCACAGAATGCTATCGAGCATGGAGTCAAACTCGAAGACCGCCGAACTTGGAACACGCCTAAGTTCGCAGAAGCGTATGATCTGAAACTTGTTGGAGTGAATTTCTTTTTGTGCCAGGAATGAGTCCTATCGTAATCGCAACTATCTTGATGTTATAGCAAATAATCACTCAATATTCACTTCCCCGTTTCCCTCGGAGTAGTCCTCCATTGTTTCCTCACCTGCTCAACCTTTTCCGATTACCCAAAGATACTGTACCCCTCCTTACCTAACTCCTGAATAAGAAGAGCCGAAGGTGACTTTGCTTTCGACCAGAAGTCTTGCCATTTACCCTCCCTGACGATTTCACCTGACAGGGCCATCGTGTCTTGTGTCAGTCCCTTCAAATACTTCTCGCTAGGCGGTACCAGCATTTGTGCAAAAGCGAACACTTGAGGGTGTTGCGTACGTACAGATGCAAGAGCAGGAATGGTGGATATGTCTTCTATTACCGTCTTGATGAGGATTCCGACGGCACGTCGTGCTCGGCCAATGTCAGATTTAGCGGAGACTGAGGCAGACTCGAACGCCTAGAAAAACCATGAGCGCGAATCGTTGGAAATCAAGATGAGAGAACGACAGTATAGAGTTGTTGCATCACTGCCTCATCTCTTTCTATCCCCTGAGCATTTGGACCCCTAAAGTACATGACTATAAAAAGAAGTAACACATAAGCACGTCGAAGTCGTTCTTCATGGTCGTCCGGGACAGATGGAAGCCAAGGAGCCTGAGCTGCTTCTTCAAGTATATCGACATCTACCCATTCAGGAAAAGTAAGCTCAGATTCTAAATCGGGGTCGTCTGGTATAGTCGAAGAGAGTCTTCTGATACAGTGCGAGATATTACAAGCTGATTTTGCCACCCGTGGGCTGGTGCGAAAAGAAACAAAGCTGACACTAAAAACACGAATTGGTCGGAATGTCTTTGGATATGCGTGAAACCGATGGACTGAAGCTAGTTTAATTGCACTTACTACAGGACGAGTTGCAGATAATGTTTTACGCGCAATAGTTCCCGCTCGCAAGTTTCTGAGCATGTTCGAGACGAGGGACGATATAATGAAAAGAACTTGAACACGTCTGATCACGTGCCTCTTGTTTTTTGTTTTTGTTTGTTTGTTTTTTTTTTTTAATATTCAGCATTTATATTCCGCAACAAGCAAGCTAGTACTAAGACGCGGAGGGTATAGGCAGGACCCGATGTTAGGTGGTGTATCTACAAAAGGCATGTGTGTTGTGGATGCACCTCAGACATTATGTCCCTAGTGTTTTTCGTGTTATTTTTTTCTTGCTTAGTAAGCGGATGACTTTGCGCTGCTTAGAGTAGTTCTTTTTGCCCTTAGTTCTGTTCTTGTCAGGCTGAGGTGAACATTCTAGTATATTACTATGTTTCTCTGTGCTGACCTATCTAGTTGGATTGCTTTACAGCGACTCACATTTTCTAACTACAACAATGTGGCCACAGGAGGAGAGTGTAGATGAAGTTTTCTAGTGAATGTTTGGGGTAGCAACATATCTGAAGGGGTTGTTATAGCAGTAAATAGAAGGAGAAGGAGAAGATTAAAAGAGAAATTATCTATGAGTGAGCGGTGCCGGGTGTGCCTCGTCATCAGATCCTACATCAGAGTAGCTTTCTAGTATTCTGTCGTCAATAGAGGGTACGTGCCTCTTATGGCGTAGAGGCACAATGATATTTCCCAATATTTCCAACCCACTCATGGATGACATGGACTATCCATGGCCTGTCATCGCACTCCGTGTAATAAATTGTTGATTTAAAAAAAAAACAGATGACATGGACTACATGAGCTTTACATAATTACTGGGAAAAGTATAAGAGAGGTGGATACATTGGTAGGTGTTCCAACTAGGCCTGATTACATCCCTGAAAGAAAAGAATTGTCAAATTGTATTGAAAAAACTACCACTGAGGCTATTTTACAGCCTTGTGGAATATTTCGACTAGTAACAAGCTAGGTCATTATAAAAATCAGAATAATCACTACTTAAAACTTTTTGCAAGTCCCATTTAGATCAGGCCATCTGGAGCCTAATGGTCTATCGGAGATAGAGGTCTTTATATATTATACCGCCACCTCCACTCCGTGGCAGAACACACACAACAGTTCACAATAGTTCGTACTAGAAGCCTTGGCGTAGACAGTAAATTGCTACTCTGTACAATGTTCATATCAGCATCAGATGGCTTCTTTTTACACAGTAAGTCTCAGCAGTCGACCTGATAGTGTTGGCAGAGGCGTGACGTCGCAGTGGATGACCTTTTCTATTTTTACATATCACCCATCATTTCCTTTCATTAACTAATTACGATCACTCGATCGTAGCCGGAAAACAGGCTAATGGACTGCCGGGGGATGTTTGGACCAGAACTATACAGTTCATGATATTTTTCACATTTTCTTCGTATATAAAGGACATTAGATAAAAATAAAACAGTGGTTGTTCACATAACTTTGTGTCAGACTGAGTACGTGTTCTTAAGAGATAGTACGACAACTGAGGTGCACAGGGAACATTAGAGAGAAATATAAGTAATATAAGCCTATCACTACTCGACTGGTGAGGTACTCAGGCTGTGATGTCATCAATAGTGCGACGGTATTACTGCGACGGTATTACTGCGACGGTCCCTTTCAACACTTCTTATATCAATTCAAAATTTCTCTCCACTTATCTCTACTTCGTTCCTCCGAGGGGAGTGATGCACAAATTCAGTCTTCATGATTCAGTGTGGTCGAATAAGATTGGTTCATTGTAGGCAGACCAAAAATCGCTTAGCCTACGCACCATCTGACTGTGCCTGTGAGTAAAGCAGATGGTGTATATTCACTACCTGTGGCGCCTTCTGAAAGTCTGGATGCTCATCTGGTTCACACAAGAAGGTACAAGATCTCCATCGTCTTTATGAAGACGCGTTCGGTATCTGTGCATTTATTTGTTTACTTCTAAAATAAGATGCCCATCAGTTGTCTTGATCTCCCTCATATACAAAGGATACTCATGACATGTCTTGTCTTGTCATGCAGATGATCAGTGATACGACAGGATGGACCGCATAGCCAAGAAATGTGTACCCATACAGTTCCTCACCTGCCTAAATCAGACCTGCTCGAGCAAAATTTACAAGATGAAGGAATAGATATGATTATCGCACTCTTCTGACGTCCTCATACGTCAACGAGCAATCCTGTCTATCGCCAAGAATAGATGGCGTCGGAAAGTATTCAACCTCCCATGTGATCCTCAAAGGCTTCTACTTGTTCCCTGTCTCTAGATTCACCGTACTTTCTCCGGGGATCTCCAGCGTAAAACAGCCATTTCGTTTTGTCAATTGATTCTTCGTCTTTGCTCCACGATGGACCTTCATGCTTCACGAAGGACCTCTACTCTTCTGCTAAAAATGAACGAACCTTGGGTGACACACCAAACAGCAGTCTCTACCAAGTCGAAATCTCCGGATGACGTTGACCTATTTTCTCCGAACCAATCATTGCACACTATAATCAAATGACCTTGTTGATCGTTCGAGACAGTTGCTGATTCAAGCCTCCTCTTCGCTTATTGGGACATATACTGTTTATCGTCATGCGTCATTCGGGAGAGTGCTACAAGTCCTCCTGACTGCATATATCCAGGCTTTCGGTTTTTTCCCAAGCTTTTGGGGATATAATTCCAAGATGTTGATTTTCTACAGAACATTTCCCTCTCCCAAATCTTGGACGGGATGAAGTGGCAGTCCATTCTACCGTTTATTTCCCTAGTTCTCGCAGCGCCGGCGCCACTATCTCTCAATCGATCTTTAAACACGAATGAAAAGAGGGAACCTACTGGTTCCAAGGCAGTCATCATTCAAATGTTTGAATGGGACTGGGACTCTGTCGCTGCAGAATGTGAGAGCTTCATTGGGCCGAATGGGTATGGTTTCGTTCAAGGTGACTCTTTCTCTGTTGGTGGAATATAACTTGAAACTCACATCAGGACTCAGTGAGTCCTCCTCAAGAACATATCGCCGGAGCTCAGTGGTGGACGGACTATCAACCTGTTTCTTACAATATTGTCTCCAAACGCGGCGACAGGACACAGTTCCAGAAGTTTGTATTTCTTCATGCCTTGTTCGTCGCACTCTCAGTTTAATTACCTAGTATGGTCAACACCTGCCACGGTGCTGGAGTGGGAGTTATTACAGGTATATAGTCCCCAAGATTTCAGAACAGCCTTCTTACATGTTACTTACAAATTAGACACACTATTCAATCACATGGCTGGTATAGACTCTGGGACTGGAGTCGACGGTAGCACTTTCACACATTACAACTACCCCGGAATCTACCAAAATCAAGACTTCCATCACTGTGGTCTGGAACCAGGCGACGATATTGTCAATTATGATAATAGGGTAGAAGTCCAGACATGTGAACTCGTGAATCTTGCGGAGTGAGTTGTACCCATACTTGAATCCCAAAGTCTAGGATTGATATTCTTTTGGCACTTTTGTTTCTTCTTAATTGGAATAGCTTGGCGACTGAGACAGATTATGTGAGAGGTCGCCTGGCAGAATATGCGGATGATCTATTGTCGCTTGGGGTGGATGGGTTTAGATTGGATGCTGCCAAACGTGGGCTAGATTCATCTGATCATGGAGTGGTTTGCTGATCTGGAAAGATAGACATTGCGGCCAGTGATATTGCCAATATCTTAAGTAGACTGTCAAAGATACCATACATTACGCAAGAGACAATTTGGGGTGGTGGTAAACCTATCCAACCTACTGAGTATGTTGGAAATGGGGATGCACAAGAGTGAGTCTAACAAGTAACATAGAGTTAACCAACCTAACATTGTGGTGTACCATCGTTGTTCCAACTAGATTCAGATATACGACAGCTTTAAGAGACGCATTTTCAGGTGGAGGCATTTCTAGTCTTCAGGATCTGGATAATAGAGGTTGGGTCTCGGGAAGCCAGGCCAACGTGTTCGTTGCAAATCATGATACTGAACGCGTAGGTTGTCATCATTTCCCCTGATATCAACCAAGTTGAAAAGTCATTCAGAATGGCGGATCCCTGAGATACGATTCTCCATCAAATACATATATCACGGCCACAATCTTCTCTCTGGCTCATCCTTATGGAACACCAACAATCATTTCCAGCTACTCTATCCCAGACAACGATGCTGGCGCTCCGAACAACGGTAAGATGCCTTCCTTCAACTCTCTCACCTACTAAGTCGCCTCGTACCTCTGATCAGGCGCAGGTACATGTAGCACCACAGGAGGCGCAAACGGTTGGCTTTGTCAACACCGCTTCATTGCAATAACCGGAATGGTCGGCTTCCATAATCAAGTCGGCTCTTCTCCCTTGACGAATTGGGTTTCTCCACAATCTCAACAAATAGCTTTCGGTCGTGGATCAGTTGGATTTATCGCTATTAATAATGCTGATTCAGCTTGGAGTGCAACGTTCACGACGGGCGGGATGGCGGATGGCTCATATTGTGACGTCATCAGTGGCATAAGTGACAATGGTAGTTGTTCAGGCGGCTCGTAAGTTTTTTTATAAGATTTCACAATTTGCTAGAGGCCGAGCTATTTTTCTGTAGGATTACTGTTTCAGGTGGCACGTTCACAGCGACTGTTCCAGCACGTAGTGCTCTCGCGATACATTCAGGCCAGAAGGGCAGTGGAAATGGCTCTGGTGGTGGTGGTGGTGGTGGTGGTGATGGAACTGTTACAGTCACTTTCGCGGAGACAGCTCAAACCGTGTTCGGTGAGAACATATTTATCGCGGGAAGTCTCTCCCAGCTTGGCTCTTGGGATCCAAATGCAGCGGTATGTTCAATTGCCTGCATTCCCGCTGTCATGATTTAAGTTTCACCATGATGGATAGATCCCACTCTCATCTGCAGACTATCCAGTATGGAAAGTCACTCTGAACCTTCCCGCGAGCATCACGTTTGAATTCAAATTCATCAGGAAGGAAACGGATGGATCTGTAAGTGTCTTTCACGTCTGATGATCATTTTCAAGCTCATTAATCTTTTCCACAGATCACATGGGAGTCAGATCCGAACAGACAAGCTACGACTCTTGTCTCAGGCAGTCAGACTATTGCAACCACGTTCCGCTAAAATGAATTATCTAGCATTTCCCAATGAATTTTTTCTGAAATGAAGCCAAGACATCACATGTCACGCACGCGTGGCCGTGTATTAACTTCTCTTGTACCACCCCGGGACGTTTCTTGTAGGCTGTGGTTTACGCCTATCTATCATGGTCTTAAGGACAAGAACTGCCTCCAGATTTTCGTGACAACTACACTATGGCGGCGAGTTTGGTAAAGCCAGGATGATCATATACAGCTTATCTAAAGGTAAGAGGTAATCTGGGCAAAAGGCAACAAGTCTTAATTGGGAGTTCATAATCGACAAAGCGCATCTGAGAGAATTTCTCAGATTCTCCTAACAGGAATCTTATACCTACTTGTATGTAATTCTTGATTACCACAGGGATCCCACCAGTATCCTCCGGCACCGAAACGAAATATCTAATAGCAATATTCGGATACGGGGAATCGAACCCCGGGCTATCGCGTGAGAAGCGATAATGTTAGCCACTACACCATATCCGATATGTCGTCCCTGTAAAATATAATAATAAGCATCTGCATGTGGGAAATTTGGATGTCCACTTTTAGCGAAGCTGTGAATTGTCCTACGAGATATGTGAACAAGGTTGTTCATCAAACGCCTGGGAAATCTGTGATGAATTGAAACAACCCTGTCCAACGCGTAAAGTGCGCCAAAAGGTTAACAGATAAAGCCAGCCACTTCTGAGTCTCTCATCATTCAATCGTTTGAGGTTACAAAGGCGGTGACGTACGCCTTACTTCCTCCCTGTGTTACAAATCGTACCCATGTTTCTACTGTATATCTCACCTATTTTTGCAGATATTTGCCAAGGCGCGAAACCTCATTGGATTTCAGGGCTAATCATTAGTTCTCCCTTTTGGAAATACCCAGTAGCAGCTTTCGGATTGTCAGTGCAGCCGCCATTCCTGAGAGACATGCATGTGACTGCCGAGGAGGCGGGTCCACTAAAGAGCGTGTATTCGGCAGTAGATGCCCTGGTATCATCACGACCCTCTGAATAACAAATATCGTGGAAAATATATTCGGACGATATGAGACATATTTTCAAATACTAGCACCAGACTGGTTCTTGGGTTAGATTCACCAATCAGGCTCGGCAAAAACTTCTCAGACTTCATACCGAACACACTTATGGCGTCGCCACGCTCGTATGTTTTGGCCTTTTCCTTCCCATCATGCAAGCATAAAAGGCTCCTGCTCGATTTGCCGTTAACCTCTCAACCACGACAATGAGGCTCACCTCAGCGTTTGCGGTACTTTTTGCTGGCCTTCCCAACGCCTTCGCTGCGACTCGCACCTTCGATTTCAACGTCGTCAACGGCAAGGTCGCTCCGGATGGCTTCGAACGAGAGTGAGATAACGACTATCTTATGAATATTCAACTAAACAGCTATTTTATAGTGCTGTTCTCATTAATGACCAATACCCTGCCCCTCTGATCACAGTCAACAAAGGCGATCGTCTCGTTATTAATACGCATAATAAGTTGAGCAACCCTCGTATGAGGCGTAGTGTTTCTATTGTACCTAAAGAATCATTTATGACTCTGTTTTTGTGTGCTGATATTTTTTCAGCATTGGCACGGGCTCTTCCAAGCAAGGACATCTGATATGGACGGTCCTGCTTTTGTAAACCAATGTCCTATCCCACCAAATACCACCTTCGTCTATGATTTTAGTGTTGCAGACCAAACTGGCGGGTCAGTATTCAAGCATTTTTTGGACTTAACATCATAGAGCTGACCCTCCCTAGTTTCTGGTACCATTCTCATCTCTCGACTCAATACTGCGATGGCCTGCGTGGCGCCATTGTAATCTATGGTATGCCCAGATAACTGTTTTGATCAAGTGCCTAATACGGTTTTTAATCAGATCCAAATGACCCATTGAAACATTTGTACGACGTTGACAATGAGGACACTGTTATCACCCTGGGGGAATGGTATCATATCCTGGCGCCAGATGGCAACAATGCATTTTTCTCGACTGGTATCGTCCCGTGAGTCCTCGAATACTAGCTTGTTTGTCAAATGTCATGTTTTTTCTATCGGTGGCAGGGTACAGGACTCTGGTTTGATCAACGGAAAGGGTAGATTCAATGGTGGCCCTCTCGGTAGGCATGCCTTTCAACAAATCTTTCGAACTACCTATCTAACGGTGGAATTCCCTAATTTTTTTCAGTTCCATTTTCTGTGGTCAACGTTGAACAAGGCAAGCGTTATAGGCTCCGTGTCTTTGCTCTGTCTTGCCGGCCATTTTTCACTTTCTCTATTGACAACCATAACATCACATTTATGGAGGCCGATGGCATTGAACATGATCCAGTCGAAGTTCAGAACATAGATATTTATGCTGCTCAGCGGGTCTCTGCGATTCTCCACGCCAACCAGCCAGTAAACAACTACTGGATCCGAGCACCTCCGACTGGCGGTAGCGCAGCCAACAATCCAAATTGTGAGACAATTACTCCGAAATAGATGTCTACACATTCTGAAAGAAATTCCAGTAAACACAAGTCTCACACTTGCTATCCTCCGATACCGAGGAGCCTCCAAAGTTGAACCTACCACAACTAATCCTGGAGGGCCTAAACTACTCGACCAGCAGATGCACGTAAGCATGACCAATATTTTTTGTATAATCAATTTTTGACCAAGCCATCCTTCAGCCCATCGCGGAGGTTGGCCCTGGGAAGGCATGTGATCCAGAGTTTTCCTCGTTATTCGTATTGGTCCTGATTCCATCCACCAGCTCGGTGACGGTCCCCCTGATGTCCACATCACGCTCAATATCGCTCAGGTAAGGATAACTGTCGCTTTCCCTTCTTATCCTGAACATTGTATAGCCCAACCCACCATTCTTCGACATTAACGGTATCTCCTACATCTCACCCACTGTCCCCGTCCTACTCCAAATCTTGAGTGGTGCCAAGACACCACAAGATCTCCTTCCCTCCGAACAAATCTTCGTCGTTCCTAGGAATGCCTTGATTGAAGTCAATATCCCTGGAGCTGGTGCTCATCCATTCCACTGTACGTTGAAATATAATCCGCTACATACTTTTCTCACTACCTTCACAGTACACGGCCATACCTTCGATGTCGTTCTGCCAGCTAATGATGACGTCTTCAATTTCAAGAAGTCAGTAATCAGCCGTGTTTTTTCATATTTGAAGGTTTTTCTCACCCATTGACAGTCCTCTTCGTCGCGATGTGTATCCTATCAATGGTGGCAACACCACATTCCGATTCTGTAAGTGCTCATCATTCTGTTTGTCTCACTTATACTGAAAGCCTTTTCAGTCACTGATAATCCAGGTGCTTGGTTCTTGCATTGGTGCGTTCTTGACTCCCAGATATCAATTGTGGTATTGATTTGTCTTTTCTCTCACAGTCATATCGATTGGCATCTCGAGGCTGGTCTTGCGATCGTATTCGCTGAGGCGCCAGAGGACAACGTTGAGGGTCCAGCGTCCCAGATTACTCCTCAGGATTGGAAAGATCTCTGCCCCGAGTTCGACGACCTTGCCCCTACTGAGCAGTAGTTGTATTCAAATTATCTGCCTTCCCTGTATTGTTAAAAGTGATTCAATTCATTTGTTGAATTATTTCATTATATAAATCATGAGGTGCTGACTTTATGGACGTCAAGAGTACACTTCACAGAATAATCAATTTGACAACATATGGCTGGTTTCTGATATATCGAACTAGTTGTTCATATGCAGTGAAAGAAAGTGTGTTGGACACCTCAATTGTCCTGCTGCTTAACTGGGTGTCGTGTATCGCGCTGTTTTTCAGCATCACGCAGGCTCGTATTGTTCTGAAACTTTCAAAGCTGCTATTCGAGTCAAAAGGTCCATCGAAGATCAGAACAGGACTGAGGTTCTTCTACGACCTCCTACGAGATACAATGTCGTTTAGGATGTTCAGAACCCATTGATATAATATACTAACCGGATCATGCTGCCATTCAGCTCTTGCTCGAACATCGTCTCGGACATCCCTTTACTAATGGTATTGGGTGATACTATACAATAACCATCCGTATCTCGTGTAGACGTCGAAAAATTTATCGGAACTTAATGTCTTCTCAAAGACCAAGCTCCTTATCGGGTACACATCGAGAGTCAAACTATGAAAAGTCAACATGAGGATTGGTATGATCTATGAACACAACAATGGCATCAACTAATTACGAAAGATCAAAACCCAACAGGAAGAGAGGCGCAAAAAAAACACGAGGAGGAAAATCATCAAGATCGTGAATAGTCAACCGCAGAAAAAGATACAAGGGATCCAATATCCCCGAGAGTCTATTGACGGAAACTATGTCGTTGCGAGAGTGTCAGAGAAGAGAGAGAGAGCATGAATATTGGAACAAGAAATGTGGCATAACAAAATGTCCCTTACAACGGAACGAGAAATCATACGAGTATTATGATCATAAGCTCAGCTTAAATCTTGATAGGGCGCTGTGCAGGGTTATGGTTTATGGGACGACTTTTAGGTCTCGGACGATGGAACCTGAGTGAATTTTCATGTCTAAATAAATCCATGGGTGAGCAGGATAATGGAATCATACGAATGTTCGACTCACGATAGGATGCTACCCATTCCAGCAAGGTTTTCCTTTTGGTCTATCGATCTCGTAGTAGTGCTCGTGCTCAACTTTCCAAGCATTCCAAACGTGTCTGTAGACTCCTTTACTCCATTTCTCTGGGTCAAACCCAAAGTGGTCCTTCTCGCATTTGAGCCCAGCCTGGCCCTGCTCGAGCCACTCTTATATTTAATGGGGGAAATCATGTGATTTATATTTGATACACGTGAAGTCGAAAGGTTGGCGGGACGAGGGGGGCTCAAGTCATTTGTTAGTGGCATTTGGACTTTGGCTGCAGTCGAGCATCTCGTGTTCTCAGGATTGACAGGCAATGATATGGTCTCCGGAGATGCAATGTATTTGACAAATCGAAGTTGAGGATACGGAGAGGGTCGTGAATCTTTACGAGAGCGTATCCGGCGAGGGCGAAGCTCGGATGGGAGAGGGCCATAATTCTGACGAGAATCCTCAAGCAAGGCCTTCATCCCCTCAAGGTGATGTGGAGGATTGAAAGCTGAAGATGAAAAATCAGCAAGTAACCAGGGAGCACAGACTAAATGGGACTAACATTGAACAGCAAAAATCGAAAATGGTGTATCCAGCCAAACTCGCTGACTCTCCATCACCGTACTCTCTGCTTGTTCCTGAAGAGCATAGTACCTTCTCAATGCAGTGACACCCCTTTCATTATCCCCGAGTGACATGGTGTCATCGAGGTAGGAGTGAACTGAAGCTGTCGCAACGACCGCCCGTGGTATACTTTTCTCCTGAACGATAGACGGTACTGGGGAGCTTCGAGCACCCGCAAATTCTTCTTGAATGGTCTCATAGACTGAGCTGGTCCGCGAGGAACGAATATGGGAGTAACGATGACGATGGCCGTGTCCACGAGCTCGTGTACAAGAACAAACATGTTGTTGAGTGGAGGTAGAGTGAACGGAGTGACCAAGAATAGTATCAACATCGTATAAATCGAGGCTGGACAAAGAACTGCCCGATATCGAAGTACCATCGCAAGCTGAGAGGGGTGGTGTGTCATCACCAAAACTCATGAGAGTACTTGAGCGAGATCGGGAGGCCAGAGGCGGACGTGTGAACACTGGGGCAGGACGAACTGGAGCATAATTAGATCGTAGACAATAGTTCCGGATAGGTCTCACTTACACAACGTGGATTTGTCTTCACCGTGACCTACAAAACAGCTTTCCTCTGAGCTACGATCTTCTTGCGGATGGTGTTGAGCCAGAGAGAGGGAGGCCACTTGGAAAGGAGTAAGAAGAGTCGTAGATTTCTCAGCGGCCCCAGTCTTCTTCGGGGATGTATATTCAATCGCTCCTTTAATATCCCGGAGTGTAGCATATTTGCGCTTCTCAACACGTGCACAAGGCGAGCCCGACATAATTGAATCAATTGATCGTCGGCGAACATGACCACCACCAAGCATCTAACAATCTTGAGAACCAAAATTATCTACACATATAAGAAAAACTCACTGAAATCATCGTGTCATCGTCTTTCACGGGACTGTGAGTACTAACCTCACTCGAGAACGACAACGGTCTGAACTGGTGTAAGGGCAAATTACCAGGTCGTATACAAGCATCATCATCACGTCCAAATACTGAACTTTCAGAAATCACAGAAATGCGCTGACCACTTTTATCGAAAATGGAGTCTGGAACTTCCAGCGATATTCTTCGATCACCATCCAAAATCGAGTCCAATGTTGATTGGTCGGGCATTGGCGACAACGAAAATTCGTAAGGACTACGAGTTGATGAAGTCGAGGAGGGAGGCAGGACCCGATCTGTGGTGTCGAACATCTTATCGCCGAGTCCAGGTCGCGCAAGTCCCATTGCAGACAAGTCACTCGTAACAGATTCCGTAGATGCGTTAAAGCAGTCATACTGGCCCCGCATCAATCGAGGGTCAGTGCTTCCATCTGAATCACGGTGTACTGCAAAGCTCCTTTTCAAAAGGCTCACTGGGGGTGCGACAGGGAAAGTGGACTCGCGGCGTCGATCACGAGGACGAGAAGTTGGAACATGGAAATAAAAACCAGAAGCATCGCTGTCAACTCTCTTTCGCGTTCTAGACGGGTGTCTGAGGAATGAAAAGGTATCGTCAATGGAAAATGACGTCGATAGATCTTCTGATGAAGGGCATTCCTGCAAGCTCGGCAAACCAAAATCAAATGGGTCTGGAATACCGGGATTAATGACCCGGCCATAAGAAGAGACGGACGCAATGCTCATGACGGAGTCACGAACGCGACAATCAGCCCGGATGTTGCTGGCAGCCGAGAGAGGATAGAAACCAGGACGCTGGGAATTGAACTCAAACCCTCGGCGGACTTCATCGAATGAATCGAGTCCAGTAAAACTGGCAATAGATGCGTGAGAGTGACGATACATTGCTTCTTGAGCTTGAAATAATTTGCAGTTGGCATCTGAAGCAACTCTTGGGCGTTGTCGAAGTAGATCTGGTTCCTTAGTCAGAGTTGACTTACAAAGGGAATCATTATCAAACGCCCGTTGGGAAGATGTGGATGATTCCGAAAGTGGATCAACATGGTCGAAACGGGGAATGATATCAGAGAGTGTTAGAGGTGGGCTGGAACAGTGTGATGACTCAAGGATATTTTGACGAACTGCTCCTCCGAATTTGAAAGACTTGTTGGGCTCTCCCTTCATCGGACGCACTTCAGCAGACTGATTGGAGGGACGAGACGGTCCCATGTCTTCAGTAGGGTCTGTACTGACAATAATACAACCAGTCACATCTGCTGAGTCAACCTCGAGGCTTGAGTCAAATTTGTCGACCAGAGGCAGTCTTTGAACATCGCTGGGAGCGAATCTCTTGACATTGGAATCAGACATATCTGATTGAGTTGACTGGATGTCAAATGTCGAAGACCCTTCGACATTGAGTATCTCAGAAACCTTGTGAATATCGAAGGCTCCTGACCCATCTGCCTCGCCTTCACTCCACCCAGTATGCTCCTCTGCCACAACTACACCATCTGTCAACTCATTCCCAGTTGATCGAGAATTGTCAGAAGAGATATCGGGCGAAATATTTTTGCAAACATTGAAATCCTGAGGAAGATGTGGAACGGGCGGTACCTCTACCTGAACAAGTCTCCCCAAATCACATCTCAAATCAACCATCGCCGGCGTTTTTGAAGCACACTCAAGTTGCTCAAAAAAGCTGTGACGGTCTGAAGCACCAGACTCGTTCAGTCTTCGCAATTCTCCAGTGAAATCAAATGATTGTTTCGTATCCACGTCGAGATCCAAATCAGCATCAGCATGTTCCCCTTCATCAACATCTTCAAGAGCGCAAGTATCATTGCCGAGGGAAGCGTCGAAAATAGGAGGGCCGAGAACCTCAGAAAGAAGATCGGGAAAGTCAAGAGGAGGCAGAATGGAACGTGGGTACTCGACATCAGCGCTGTCACCCTCAACACGAATTAAACGCTTGTTAAGATCAAGAGTGTCGTCGTCAGAGCCGTCATTGATATTGGCCTTCAATATGTCTTGAAGCTCATCCGGGATATCAGAATCAGGATCTGATGCGTCAAATTCAGGAACGGCATAGCAGGATACATCTGAACCTCCAAGGGTAGCAGGCATCCTCCTTCGTTTCTCCACAGAAGCAACACAATCATGTGACGAAAGTAGGCTAGAGTCAGAACAGGTTGACTTAGCACCACCCATAGAGGCATCTACGGGAACAGGAAGTGGGGAGCACCGCTCCCCACAAAAAACGTTAGCCTTTCGGCTCAGCGACGAGAGGGGGACTGAATCCCCAAGGTCATCGATCCTGGAGGTCTCTGTTGGAAGAGTGAAAATAGAAGAAATGGAAGCTCCAAAGGTGGATCTGGCATCAGCTGCATTGGATGTGTGGGACACAAGAACTTTGGGAGGCCGTAGTGGATGGAAAACGGGGGCCGACTCAGGTTCGGGTCCAGGTGTCATCGTGCGCCTGCGGTCTCTCTTCCATGTATCAATCTTTGAAGGTAAGTCATTTTGAGGCACTTTCTCTTTGTCGCCCCTCCTCACATCGTGACATTCTTTGACCGGGGAAATCTGCTGGAAAAGAACTGGCCAAGGTTTGATTGACTGACCTAGGTCAAGCTCACTAGGCTTTGTCATGACAGTGATATCATCCACAGGAGATGTGAAGGCAGGTGTGGTCAATGTCTTTGTTGCTTTGCCCCTGGATTGAGCATATGGACGGAGGGAAGATATTGAGACAGTACTGGGTCGTAAACCAAGTTCCCCAGCAACGCGGGTGGTGACGGACCGAGTCCTCCTGACAGGACTGCCATTGAACTTATCGGTAAAATCTTTTGAAACAGGTCGGGACAGAGGTATGTCTGGAGTGTTTGGCGTTGCCTCGAGGTCCAAATTATTGATAAGCTGAGCAAGATCATTCGTAGCAGCATCAAGAATTGATAGAACACCTATTTTGGACATATCAGTGGGTTGGAGAGAACAAAGACAAACATATGACAGACCTTCGTCATCTTCGTAGGCTGCGCATGGCCGCACTTTACCTAGCAACTGTTCCGACATCGGTCGAGCTCGGAGCCGTTTCGCTGGAGTCGTCTGTGGCAAATCTTTTGTTTCGTTCTCCTTCAAAATGCCACCATAGACAAGTGAATCATGAATTTCCTCCGTGTCGTCCTCACGACCATCTCCTACTGCCTCTTCAATCGTAACGATAGGGAATGCAGTACTGAACCGCTTATGAATTTCCTCCCCTCGACCGACATCAATTGTGCCACCCCCCTGACTTGACGCGACCTCCAGGAACACATCAGTCATCGAAATTCTCCTCTTTCCTTCACTCGACCTCGTACTGTCCTCTCTCTTCTGCCGTTTCTCTTTCTTTTCCTTCTGGATTTCACGCCTGTCACTCTGTAGCCCTTCTTCATCCCACTTAACGCTCCCGCGACTCTGACGGTTCGAAACTGATACGCTTGAACTCGAGGTCACAGAAACCGGTCTCAAAGATGAGGCGTTACTAGTTGTTGAGCCCAATCTCTCCTTCGCTCGACTACCAAGGGCGTCGAGAGATGGACAGTTTGGCTGCAAAAAAATCGATGATGCAGTTGAGCTACTGCGAACAGAAGGGAGGCGCATTGAAGACCGAAAGCTTAAACCGAGCCCTAAGATCGAATACTTCCTCCCTCCCAGAGTTTGGGTGTTGTCAGTACATTCCAGACTCTCAGTGAGTGAACCTGCCTCGAAGCTTGACGATGAAAGACGAAGAGTCGCTTCATTCTCATTCTCTCTCGCTCTCTTCTCTCTCTTCTCTCTCTTGTCATTATCCTCTTTCCGTTCCTTCTTCCCCTTCCCTCGGATAGTCCCTTCTCCCTTCTCCTTATCCACTTTCTGCTCTCGCTTTTTCTTCTTCTTCTCTCCCTTTTCTCCCTTCTCTTTGTCCTTCTTCTCCTTCTTCTCCCTCTTTCCCCTCTTATCTTCCCCTCCCTTTTCCCTCTTCTCCCTCTTGCCTTCCCCTCCCTTCTCCTTCTCCTTCGCTTTCTTCCCCTTGATGGTACCCTCCTTTACACCATTTTCATTTACACCTAAATGTGACCAACCTCCAAGACGGGCCAAGGACTTTACAGATCGGATAGCTCGCACTGCAATCGAATCATGATCTCTTGTATCACTGACCTTTCGGATTGGAAAAGCGGGGCGTGAAGGAGACGAAGCATGAAATGTCTCCCTTAATGATTCAGGAGTGAAAGATCTCTGAGTTCGACATGGGCGCGAAGTTTCCTCAGAGGCCTTAGCATGGAGAGGATTTGGATTCGAGAGGGGAATGGAATCAAGAGTACTTAAGCATGGTCTCCACTCTTGTTTGGATGAGAGGGCTTCAAAGGAGTCAAAACAGAGATGAATTCTTCGGTCGAAGGCAAAGGTCCAGAAACTCACTTTTTGACTGATTCATTCGAACTGACATTCATTGAGCGATGACGGTAATTTAAACTGGAGATAGGAACTCACATTGAACATGCAGCTCATTTTCCTTCCCGCTTTCTTGGTTTTTGATCTCCTTGGAAGCCTTTCTTCCCCTTCCGATGCTCCACCATTTCTTGTCTTGAACTGTTTTTGATGTATTACTAGAAGCAGGACAACCACGAGATACACCCTGAATATTCGTAACTTCTCCGAGAGCGCCCCACTTCAGCCCATTTAACGCTTTGCGTGACTTTGGCCTCTTAAGGACAATGACATCCTCGAGCTCGGGATCATTGATTTGGTCAATGTGAATGTTGAAGCTTCGACGAGTGGATGTTCTGTCTTGACGATCATTGTCAGAGAGATTTTTGGCCTCGCCCTTGGAACTGAGGAGTGCTAGTTTAGACTTTTTTGGAACAAGACGCTTGCGAGTTGGTGCATCTGGCTTGGGAGAAATAGTGGAAGGAGAAGCAGACGTCCATGAACTCTCGAAGGATCTCGAGAACGAAGTACTGGCGTCAGCGGACAAACCTGCAGCAGAGGGTGTAGCAGAGATAAGTCGTACGGATGGAACTTGGTGAGAATCATGAGAAATGACGTTAGTGCAATGAGTGTTTGATAGATCTGGTGACATATTTGCATAAAATTCAGATGTGCATATGGTCTTGAAAGTCGTAGAGTGGATTTGATATAAATGAAGCTCGTCGTCAAATGACTATGCGTAGTGGTTGCAAAAGCTGTGTTATTGCGCCGAGTTTTTGGAATTTCTGTCTAGATGAGATCTAATTCTGTCAGCAGCCGGCTGTAAATGGGAGTAACCGACGAACTGACTCCACAAATTTAATTGATATTGGACCACTAGCACACTCCAGTCCCCCCAGTAGGCAGTATCAGTGCCCTAGGAGCACTGGAATTTCGTAGTAGTAACGAAACTTGTTAATGCGAAGAAGAACACTAGTCTTAACGCCCGGCGCGTCCTTCAACATCTAGTCACGTGATGAGAACTCTGCCCAACGTTTCAACACATGGAAATGGTTTTTTGAATTCAGAGAATGCATATCTTGTCTCAGGCGGCCGAGATGACAGATATCTCGAGGCCTACTGCCTGCCACAATATTGGAGGTCCTCTTCTGCTATCAGAGGAATTAGGGTCCATGGCTTTCAATGTCCCTCACGACATCTGAGGACTACTAACACTTGTTGTTGTGCAGTCAAAGATCCATTATGGCAAGCTCAAATTCAACTATCAGTACCAAATATATATAACATCTAGAGCTTTCCCCTTCTACCAATCAATGCTTGATGCTTTGTAGGAGATCAACACTTCAAACCAGAAAAGGCCTGACAGTCCTGTCACCGACGTTGGTGCCAACTAATCTGGACCACATATACACAAAATGACTGTTCTGGCTCAGCTTTCCAGAATCAATATCTCTACTACACATAGGGAGGGAGGCCCTTAGAACTGCCTGATACAGGAATGAGAATCACGATCTTGTGATATCCCATCCTTGGTAGGCCTTAGGCACAGCTTGTTGTACTAGTTCATGCTTGTACGCTGTCATCCATGACAACCATGGCATCTCAGTCCCTAGTAATGTCCAATATTGAAAGACCTCGACCCTTTCTGAAGCAGACAGACTATATTCAAAGTCGATACAGTGGGACCCAGTCACGTCTGATTAAACTAGTTTATTTGTGTTCTGTAGCTTGGGTAGCCTGCTTTTGTTTTGTTCAAATTACATGTTGCGTTGTATCGCTCTTTGTATGACACTTTGTATACGCTGCTCGGCCTTCGGCATTACACCTGCCGGTAGTTTCCGGGACTCCGGCACTCTTGACACAAAAAATTCACCAGAGGCACGGATATGGCTTACAGCCGGAAACATTGTTTCAACCGTTCAGCGGCACCTGCACATGGATCACCAGGGGTGGTTGAACCCGTTCGATCTGCATATATATATATAACATCCCAATTTACTCTAGTTGCCATGTCTCGTCGTCTTGTATTGATGTGAATAGTCAAATAGAGTCTAATCCAGATCACACACACATACAATGTAGGCCCCGTATGGTTCCAGTTGCACCGACTTTTACGGGGAATTGGATCCTTCAAACGCTACCAACAATGACACAAGCACCCAGATCAAAGTAATCAAGCGCTGTGAACGGCAAATCAAGATGTACACGTGCTTTTTTTATACTTCTGCCCCGCACATCCTTTAGATGGTCTAAGCCTCTGCAGACCTTGCAACGAGACATGACGACAACTTACCCCAAACGTCAATGTTCTCTCAGTGATGTACCTTGCTTTGTGACTTCATGATCTACAGTTCTCCTGTATCTCCATCCAAATCTGCCACCTCGAATGATTCATATGATGCAGGTCATCATTATTCATGGACACCCAAGAAGGGTTCGAGTGTCTGTCGCGTCTTCAGCGGAGATGCTGTTGCAACCAAGCAATTCATCTCGTGTATCCACTCTGAACCAAAATGTCATGAGTCCAGATATGACAGCAGATGTATTTCCAGTAAATGTAGGGCAACTAACTTCTCTTCGTCAATATGTCGTTGAGTTACTCTAGGAATAGGGTCTACCTATAACTCAGTTCCAAGTGTTCTCAGAATATGGTCTCAAGCTGATCAGGAAGCAGTCCAGATTTGGACATGTTCATCTCTGTACGGTGATTTCGGAGCTAGTAACCATTCTTAACATGAAGACTGCACAATTTGGTCATCCAATGGTACACTTTGGTTATGAACACTGTTTCGAGCCATCGCAGGGATTCGTTTCTCAATCATCAATATCACCACTTGAGGTATGGGAATTTTATCTCAGATATCTTTTCCTTTCTGGAAAGAGCTTTGAGCTTCTCCTATTTGTCTATGCTGCAGTATCCTAATGATTTCACGCTGTTCGGTAGAACTGACAAAGAAATAGTACTGGAAAATGACATTGAAATATGTAGAGAGTGAGAAGAGTGAAAATGTTGAGCTGAATATACTTTTTCTGACTAAGCACTATCGGGTTCCCTCCCAGAATGTTATCAGTTCCAACAGAATTATCAATTAGCGGAAACTATACCATACTGTCGATGCGAACTACCTCTGGATGACTGCTTCCTTTCGAAACCTTGGTACGTGCATCTCTTACTCAAGATTACACTTCTGAGACCTCGCTTCTTTTTTTGTTCACTAAGTCCTTGTATCAGTGAATTTCCAAATACCGATCCAGGCAGCCCACAGCCGACCACATAGCTGGGGGTGTCACAAACTCGGCCATCCAGGTCGATATTTCCATGTCAATCCATTGCATTCTCACTCCAGTCAATGTTGCAGAGCCTGGAAGACGCTCGTTCCAACACCAAAATAGCCGATGCTCAGACTTGCTGTATCTCAGCTCTCGAGGATATACAGCCATAGTTCTCAGTATTCTGTCCCTGTCAGATGATTGTTATTTGAAAACAGAATGCCCGGTGCCCAAACCGTCAAGTTTTTCATGAAAAAAATAGCATACCATGTACCGAAATTGACTGCATACGATGCATAATTGTAATATGGTCTAGCCCATGATCATTTCGTAAATCCCCGAGATCACCCAGGCGCCACTCTACTGGAAAATGACTATTCATCAAGATCTTACATCAATCAACATTGGTCATCTGTCGATTTTTGTGATTTGCATCCCTAGCATCACTCCCTGAAGGTCTCGCCTCGACGCTGAAAGAAAGCTTGGTATCGTTACATTGGTGGCTTCGACCTCTACACACCAAGTTGCGCCACTCTATATCAAGCTACATTGTCATGTCCTCCAGTAATGACCTATCAGTAAATGGGAGAATCAAAAGCTTCAAGATGTGAAATGTCAATCCGTTTCAAATGGAAACTCAGGGATTTCGCCGATACTTGTCGGTAGACTTGAAGGACCCTTGGTCAAAGTCCTATCACGGACGCCATGAATATAAAGGCTTGAGAGCACTCCATCAGCCATGTTACCTGGGTTATCCCCTTTCTGAAAAATCCTTAGATGACGCACCCTCCTCAGATTTTCGCTTTGAACAATGACGACTTTTCATCACGGTGTTATGGTCGGATTTGATTTGATATTCGTTCATTAAAACGGGACGCAATCAGAAATTGATTGAAATCATGGTATGATCGACGGCCCAAGTATTGACCCGAATATACAAATAATGAGATCTACATTATTTTTATAAAAATGACTACAACTATTCTTCTAAGGGATTGTAAATTGTATGATAATTTCTCTTAAACTCCAGTATCTATAAAGCCATGACAAAAGAATAAAAATAAAATATCGACACGCATAGGCGTTTGAAAGATGCAATTAATTATTACGGACTCTGGTGAGATGCGTGGCAGCCGAGAATATAAAATACACGAAGGTGGAAGTCTGGTGTCCATCAGACAACAATACACTGGGAAATAAAAGGATGAAACTATACCTGAGATATTCTAGATATTGCGCTCTGGAGAAAAAACTTCGGGACTCATATACATTGATAGTTGGGGTCCACCCCTGCGTATACAGCAACCAACATATGTGTGTATTCCTGTGCGGCTAGATAGGTCCCGATGTCGGCTGTGGATATCACAATATGAGTTCCTATGGCTATTAATTGGTAATTTAAACTTACAAAATGTTTTGTAGATCCCGTGTATATCGTTTTGAGAAATCTTCATTATAGGGAGAATAAAATTTAGAGATAGCGTTGGCGATGAACATGTCACTTTCACAATAATGGCGAACAGGGATGTAGACCTTGGGCCACAAACGGTTTGAGCCTAACTTCATCTCGAAATAGATTAGAAATCCGTGAGCCACTTTCTTCGGAAGCGAGGGCTTGATACGTTCATGGCGCCCGATCCCAGGAAAGAAGTAACTCCAAAGGTTTTCAATCAAGTCGGTAGTCTCCTTGATCAGGGGGTCATCATCGAGTGCACCACCCAATCGAACAATGCGAACAACTTCGTCCAGAGTAGTCGCATCGGATCGGAAATAAATCTTTATACGGTTTTGGGTCGATGGGACACAGTCGACGGCGATCATGTCTGGCACAGGACGCGCACTCTGCGGGATAGTTTTCATGAACGAGAGAACCTGCATCCATGGTTCTAGCAGACCGATGCGCGATACACATTCTGTGACAAGGTCTTCTTGTGAGACATTGGTCTCAGCTGCTCGAAGATGAGGAAGGAAGTAAAATTTTCCAACCATCGAGTCCCGTGAAAAGTCACCTCCTGTTGTATACACGTAAGTCATTTATGCATCATAATTTTCTAAGGAGAGTGGAGGCCCACCGAAGAAAAACTGGGAAGGATAGTGGGCTTGGTCACCACATCCCGGGTGATCGAGTATGAGCGTCTCTCTACAGATATCTGTCCATTCAAGGGACCACGCCTTAGTACGGTGCCAAGAACGCAAGTTATGAAGAGTAGTCATCCAGTCTTCAGTCGGGCTCGGCGTCCCATCAAGACTATCCAACGGCTCCATAGCGAAACGAATGGACATTTTCCCATCCGCTTCAATGGCCCAGATGAGTTCAATCGGTGTATGGTCGTCTGAAAAGAAAGTACATGGCTTCAGTCCTTGGGTCTTGAATTCTTGAGGTGTGGGCCCCAGCAGGGGAACGATCTCATGGCTGAAATAGTCCATAAAATCGTGGCACGCCGACGAGGGTAATGATACACGCTCAAGAAGATACTGAAGTGCTCGCCCGATCTCTTGCTCCCAAAAGGCAGATCGAGGAAATTTACCTTCGCACTGAGGACGATCAGTTGTGGGACCAAAGTTGGAATATGACTTTTACTAACAAGGAACAGCGGATGTGAAGCAAAACGACTGAAGAGTTTTCGAAGTGCAGTGACTTCAGAACGTTTAGCTTCATAGGTAGCTGAGATCCCTAAGACGTGTTCTGCGAGGAAAGACATGCTTGGAGAGCGAAGGATACTGGTCAAATGTACATGGTTCATGATTTAAATACCCATCGAGGTGAGGTAAGGACGGAGTTATGGGTACAAAGTCTGCAAGCTTGTGTCAACTTGCATACAGATTTGGAAAATCATTGCTGCGTCCAACAAGCACTTTCTCCGCCAGTTACTCTGCATACCACAGTGAGATAGATCTTGGTACGCCCTGTCGTATTCTGTACGGTGATGCAAGGGGATTGTCCATGTCAGGGTCCGTAAATGCATTGGAAAGGGACAGCCCTAACCATCAAAGGATTCGGAAAATCAAAGGCAGAACTGTTGTATTGTATGATTTTATGTCACGTCAGAAACGTGACAGGCTCACGACATAAACTTGCGACGACAGTGGAAAACATGATGCGTATGAGGCAACACATCACTGCAACCACGGCACCGTCCAGAAACAAACGGAGCCTTGCGCCACAGTAATATCTAATCGATCTGAACTGGCATCGGCCGTCGGATTCTTTGTAGCCAGGATTGGGTACAGACGTTTTGCCGCGCGTGATTGTTTCCAATAACAAATTGATTTCCCGATTCGCAGAAATAGCACTTACCCGTTGAATGGTATCAATGGGAATCAGTGTGACGATATTAATGTTTCTAGATGTAAGGCGGAAAGGAGCAGGAATATGTTATCCTCCGGGCAGCCGAAGGAGTCCACTCGTCACAATGAAAACGGACTTGTCATGCCTTGTCATTCACATATGCCAATTGAGGGTCAACTAAAGCCGTAAACCAAAGAGAGGCGGGAGAAAATAAATAGGTGTTCTCTCTCCATGACCCCGATATTCAAGAAACCAAAAGACCCAAGACTGAAACATCAGAATTGACGTAGATCTTGGAGATGAACATACAGCTATTCAATAAACCATGTGGGAAATCAGTGTTGCTGGCGAGACCAGGCCTTGGAGTTCTTACTGAAACACGAAAACTGAATGAACTACGACCTCAGCACATTTCATTGCATCCGGGCACGTGAAAAGGAACCCATCATTCATTAATCATCGCACTGTGCCGACAAGTCGATTTGTTGCATGATAAGCGTGATAAATTTGATGTCAAATCATCGTCAGCACCTTCCATCAATCTGATACACGTTAACAAACTCAACACCAACGTATTTATCCGCCAAGCCATTGAGTCTCAACAGTTCAATCACAGGACAAGCCAATAAGATTATCTTTTTTCCATTCTTTCAGTATGAACGTGTACTTATGCAGCATCTGAAACTTGACAAGATTTATTTTGTACAAGATATCATATCATCTGATAGTCTAGACGATCATTTATATTGATATTGAAGTATTGTCGATGGCGGCCGCAGGTCTCTCAAATTGAAAATTAAGGCCTAATCCACCTTACTGATGTTGAATTCTCGGTGACGAGCACCTACAAGATTTTTGAAAAGCTGAGTTATGCTCAATCAAATGACGAAACAACTTGATACCTTAGGGAGACTTTTGTTTGGATCATAACATCTAGTTCTAAGTCCTGGACGTGTCAGTAGTTTCTGCCAATTGAAAGTGTAATGTTGAGTTTCTGGCTATTGACCATTCAGTTAAGAGTTGGTTGGGCTTCCATCGCTGCCTGGAGTTGAGGCTACTCATGAGAGAATTTGAATAGAGCTTGCACAGAGCAAGATTGAGGATTAGGTGGCTAAAGACAGTTTTTCGTCAGATTTAGTTCTCCTATGATAAAATGCTTACACTCCAGTGCGCTGGGATGATGTGGTGATAAGCCTAGTCTTCCCTCTGTCCGCAAAGTAATGAGGCTCACGTGAGACAATGCAATGATCACCTCACTAATCGCGACGACGGAGGTAACCATACCAGTCTACACCGTGACTACAGACAGGATTCAATTCGTTACGTGCAACCGAGAAGCTGATTATGAAGATTCATTTACATCGAACAATGCGGTTAATGATCACATCTGGTCTTTCAAATCCTGTCCTGTGTCTCCGCTGTAATACGTCATTCAAACAGAAGGAGACATATGTATACAGAGGACTCACCCTAGAAAACTTTGATCACGAGACAATTATCGGAGAAGGTCGACGAGCTGGAAACTCACAAATGATACACAAGACTAACAGTTATGATGACATCGACGATGCTGGTGCAACCAAGCCAGGCAAAGAAAGATCCCTTGAGACTGCGTCTAAAAAAATATAAAGAAAATCTGCAGGTGACTCACATCCCACGGTTGAAATTTCCCGTAGGCCGGGATGAGGGACAAATCATAAGTGCTGACAAGTGACGCCGCTTTCCAGCCAAGATTGAGAACATTTATGATCCAGTAATACTTGTAAAACCTACCTCCACCCCCGAGGGAGAGAAAGGCCACTGATATAGTGGGAAACCAGCTATGAATTAGGACGTGAATCCTCCATGTGTAGAAGAGCTGAACAATGACTGCAATAACTCCCTGGAGAATTGAAATTATGAGCGGATCGGATTCAGGAATAGGCTGTCATCAACTTACTGATGTGGCTAATACTGTTCAGGAGACATTAAATGTGTGACGGTGAAAATTCTTCAGTGGCATACTTGTCATGAGATCTGTGGTTTTCCGTGTAAGATATGGAACTCGTTAGAGTGAGGCATTCCGAACTTACACCAATTAGCGAACTGGATATAGTAGAAGTTGCCTGAAAAGTGGTAGGTGTTAAGTTCATGAATAGGCAAAGCCAAGAAACTAACCAAAATGTAAGACCAACGAGTCATAGATGAAGACTGTGACTATAATGGCGTTGAGAAACTCAAACATGAATATCACAGAAACATGAAAGCCTCAGAATCAAAAGATCCTCTCAACAAATGCAATGGGGCTCACGAGGATTTTGATACTGAGACGGTCTCTGTTAACACAATCAGGACGATGACAGTCTTCTGCTCTCGGAATGAGTAGCTGGGATAGGTAGTATAATAGAAGTAATTTTGTGCAATAAGGACTCCGAAGAGCAGGTTATTAATTATGACCCCAACGAGAACAGGACCAAGACTGTAGTTGTTGGTCAGTTATAAATTTGGTAGGTATGATGGAACTCGCAGGAATGTTGGAAGTCCTCCTCCCATACTTCTTGACGGCCGTTTCGTCCCTTCAGCCCGTAACGAATCGAGAAAAAGTTTTCTCCTTGGGTAGCAGATGTTTAGCAGCACAAGTCAATTGTGCATTGGAATAACAATTTCCGCAAGAACCCCTTCAAGAATGCTTATCTAACTTCCCAGCTATTCGGCAAGGAAGTTCACGGGCAATTAATCAACGATGTTGATCATGCCAGGATCAGCAAGGACTAGGTTCATAAATTATGGCATGTAGAAGAAATAGATACATACAGATCTATGAGTTGCACTCAAGTTGAATAGATTACGACATCTGACGATGCAGACACCGAACTGAATTGGATGCAAGGACATGAATTCCAAATATCCGAGGGGCCCGAGTGAAGTTATGAGGGTTTTTCTCCACCAGTGCCATAAGTCTTTCTGCTTCGACTTACTACAATGGGAGCTGCTTAGTATCATATGGATGACCATTCGAAATAAAAAAAAAGCTCCATTCTGTGGTGGAAAAACATCTGTGCAGATATTTTGACCCATCTGAAAAATCGGACGCCGCTAGTTTTCCATCATAACGTATAGGAATGTCTGACATTTGGAATTAATGTCTAGCATCCTGTCACAGGAATTCTGAGAAAATCTGGGTGTTAGAAGAGTGCGAGTATTGGTTGTTGTTCTATATCATTTTCTTTTTTGTTATTTTCCCCTTTTCGTTCGCGTTGCATTTGTCAGCTAAATATCTTGCCATACCGACGATGACTATGATGAAACCATACATCATATTAAAGGCGAAAACAAAGAGGAACAAAAGGGAGAGAGAGCAGAAACTCGTTGCAAAATTAACTAAGACAATAGAGTGAAACAAACAAGAAAACTAATTTTAGTGTTGCACTTGATATCCAACCAAAGGACCATTTGATTGGTTGCTGCACCTCAGTCAATCGTGCTACCTTCGTGAGACTGAGTCCGTACTGAATTCCTAGAACGCTTTCGGGAAGTCATCCAGTTCTCAAATCTAAACACACGTCATTGATGAGGTGCGACCGTATACTACACGAACCAAATAAATACTACAATCGACATTATTAATGATGAGAACATGTTTTGAGGAATGAAACACGTGAGGGTGGGTTCTGCCTTCGACACTGGAAGGGACCATTGTCAGTCTGAACATTAAAACATTCTGCCAACTCCTCTTCGTCCTCTCGGGCTCGTTTTGACCTCGTATTTCTGGTTTTGTTGAACCGATGAGTAAGACGTGGGATCGGGATGCAAGTGATAGCAATAGGGATGCCTACAAGTCCCCAAGGCATAGCACCATTCCTGTGTAGGTTTCTTCCTGTTCAGTGCTGGTTCATCCGGCCCTTCAAAATTGACAGATTTTCCTCGCAGTGGGTGTGTTTTCACTTCATACATACATACAACCAGTCAAAACCCTGCCATTTCTTCAGACAATACCTAGACACGACTCACATTCCTGTTAGTTATCCTGGATACGTGCCCATGTCGACAACGTCAGCCCTACCAATAACCTTGTAAGTACTTCAATATCATTTACTGTGACATGACAAACTGCCGCTGTCCGCGCCATTAGCCAAACATCTATTCCCCAGTGCGCATCATCCATTGATGTTTAATACAACTATATATATCTATATTGACAAGTTCGCAACAGAGATTATCTCCAGCGCCAGCCGCCTATCCAACCAAACATACCCAGTGGACCGTATCAAGTGGTACCTCAGGTGATCATTATCGAGCATTCTCATCGACGACATCGCGATGACCGACACCGAGGCCATTCGCGTTCATCACGGCCTACCACAGTTGAACAACCTGTCTCGTACTCGAATCCACATTCCCAATTGAACCACACCATTACTGAACCCCCTCGACAACAGTATTCAAGCTCACATCACACAGATGATTGTGGTGGTTACACACATCCTGACGTTCCACAACCCCACTCAGCCTCGTATATACCAGCCACCGCAAAAGACCCTGACCCCCACTCTGGAGATGATTTCCTGCACTCTAATTGCACGGGTCGAAGGAAGGCCCTTTGTGTCAGTCGTCTGAAATGCCCGGATCTTTTGCCTCGCTTTCCTGATAGGCACCTAGATTGGTATAAACTACCATGGTCAAAATCATGAACTTCGAGGCTGCATCAACGATGCTTTCAATGTTCGAAAATGGCTCATGAGTGAGTTTCAATGACAGGCTTTGATTGATTCAGCCTTTTTGACAGCCTCCAGAATATCAAAATTTCAGGAATGAAGATGTTGTCTTGCTGGCTGATGATACAAACGAACGTCGGCACCTGCCTACTCGGCAAAACCTGATCAATGCTATGAAGTGGTTAGTTCGGAGCGCGAAGCCACATGACTCTTTATTTTTTCATTGTGAATTTCACTTATCCGTTCCTTTGGTTTGATTTCTGATAATTCGCAGATTCTGGCCATGGCGGTCAAGTCAAGGATATGGACAACGACGAGGCGGACGGCTTTGATGAAGGTATGTCCTGGTATTAAACGCGAAGGCTGAGCTCGAGTTTTGCTTTTGCAGTCATATTTCCCCTGGATTTCAAGGAGGCTGGACAAATCGTGGACGATGTATGCGCATATATAGGTTCAGGACTTTGAGATCCTGACTATTGCCTAGGAATTGCATGAGATAATGGTTTCTCATCTTCCACAGGGCTGCAGGCTTACAGTGCGTGCGCTCTCCGATTTGAATGATCACATACGGTAGATTGATCGTGTGGCCAGGCAATTTTTGACGTAACTTGTCTCCCCTAGTTCTGATGAGTTTCGGAAGGTACAGCTGATGCTCTCTACATCCAGTCATGTCATTCCGGGACAGTTTTGGGTATGTCTACACTGCCAACTTCCGATATGACCACAGGTGTTAACAGCTATCACTAGACCTCGCTTATGTCGTAAATTATCTTCTCCTCAGACTAGTTTCAAGATACCTGATCAATATGATTAGTATTCACCCGATGGACGCCTAAAAGACGAACATATTCGAGGACCATCAAAGCAGAAGAAAGGAGCATGTGCCGATGTCGTATGTATTTACCGATCCAATCCAATTCAATGTCATCTGACCAGCGCTGATGAAACACTTATCTCTCATAGATTTCATGGTCCGCTTGCAAAGATGGGCAAACCAGTGCGGACACTTTTCAGGATGGAACTGCTGTCGGCGCAATGAGTAATGTACTACCAAATTTTTTCTGCATATACTTTTTCTTGGATTCTTATTGAGCTATCGAGGCATTCGTATCTAATCTCAGTGAGTGATACAGATTTTGAGATTCCTCATTCCAATCTTCTTTCAGGGGAACGACCAGATCAGTCCTATCTGGAGTTGTTGCGCTCAGTCAGGTACAGCAACCATTGAATCTGAGAAACCGAGCCATAGCTTTATGTGTCTCCAACAGGCTGATACTGGGACCAAAGTACAATCAAGTTCCCCAACTCGGGACCTCTCACCCTATGGTCAGTGAAATCTTCCATTTCTTCGTGTTTCTTTTCAGAGCCAACAAATGTTTATCGTTAGGATATGAACCGGAAGTTTTTCATTTGAAGGAAGGTCTCACTAATGATTTTATGACGAGTCCGTCGAACCCGTCTGTGTGAATGAGTCTCCATTTTTTGTGCATTTCTTGTTCATAAGACTCTGCTTGATGGCCTAATGTTTAAATTATGAATTATCTCAGAATCATAAGCATATTCTCGCACCGAGTAAGCAATAAATCCCAGTCATTCATCGCTATCAGAACGCAAATTTTGAAGTTGCTGATGCAGTGTCCATCTACCTCGAGAACTAGGTCAATGTGGGACCATGTCATTACATGGGTTATTAGCATTTCGACAGTATCCGGATAACAAGGGTCTTAACAATAAGTGGGAGTGATGAGATTCGTGTCATATCTTGATCTGTCCCGAACACGCAGTTTGAGAGGCTCCCTTCCGAAGTCTTGATTGAAGGCAGGTCATGACCGCTTTACTTTTACGTATAAATCAACCAGATTGAGTTGGCAAATTGCAATTCGACACTTATACTGTGATAGAAATCTCACTGTGATTTGACGAGTGAGCTCGGGTCTGCCGAAAGATCTCTCTATGCCCACACGGATTTATCTGTTAATTGAATGCGAGTGACAGGGTGTATCTGTAAAGCAACTCTATACAGGTTACCTCCATTGAGACTAACTCAGCCACTTAGCGTATTTACTGTCACCAATTCATATTGACATTATTCAGACTACATCAAGTGTATCTTTGTATCTGCGGGGTTCTACTAAAAAACTGGATTCCAGATCGCCTTGAAGTCGGGGACTAAAATTGCCTGAAATATCCTGATAGAGTACATTTTCACTTTTTCAGATAGACTCGCCCCTCATATCCTCTGAGGACAATGTCAGCTCCCTGGAGCTTCCCATTGTTGGGAATCATGTAGTCATAATTTGATAGAACAAGCGTGTAAGCATCCAAATTTTCGACGTCCTGGATGTTGAATGACACTAACGTCTCCTTAAAGTTTAGGAGGATTAGAGCTCGAACATCACCAAGTACACGAAGATATCCGAAAACCTGGGGATGATTGTTCGAGATATCTCGGAATTCACCATAGGTCTGGTGAATACATTATAATTTCTTCACAAGCCAACAAGCGTTTGTAGATGACGCACGAAGATCGTGTTACTCTTCCTGAGTTTAAGGGCGCTCTTGTAGAACGATAGAACACTAGAAGGGTCACCCACTTCAGTGGCGACATTCCATGTTTGATAATCTTCGTTGACGCGCATCCATGGATGTCCTGTTGTAAATCCTGAATTAGGTGAGGAGTCCCACTGAAAGACTTATTAACAAGATTGACTGACATCGGACTAGGCGTACCTGCATAGGAACCCGAGCATGGTCTCGCGCCTTGTGGGAAAAGCCGTCAAGGACGTCAGTCATATCAACATCTTCCCTTCCAGTCTCCTCTTGTCGCTTTTTCAGAATACTTAGAAAGTCAGTCAGTCGGGCCCTGTAGAAGTCCTGAGGTTTATATACCAATTCCAATAATTCTGTGATGCGACGTCCTTGTATTCCTCTATCCCCCATGACCTAGGGAAGTTGCGCAGACCCAGTTCTTGTCCCTGATAGACATAAAGAGTGCCACATTGGGTTATTTCCAGTATTGCAAGCATCTTAGCGGACAACGCCCTCCATTCAGGTGAATCGTTACCGAAACGTGAGACAGCACGAGAATGATCGTGATTCTCTATGAATACCCTGTTGTAATCAAACTCAGACCAACCAGAACGCGCAGATGTTGATAACAGAGCTTACGCATTCCAAAATCCTTGTTCCCGTTTATACAACTGCCAACGAACGATAATTTCCCTCAATTCCTCAAGTTTCCAAGACTTCTTTATCAAAGGAACACGTTGAGACCCTTCCATCGGGGAGTCGACGTCCATCAATTCGAAATGGAAAACCATGTCCAGCTCTTTGTTTGCTGGAAGAACATAGGCTGCCAATGCTGACGCATCGTGCGTAAATGGGGTCTCGCCGACGGTCATAATATCATATTCTAAGATTCCAAGTGAGTAATTACCCCAAGTGAGGAGTCCATGTTACCGACGTGAAAGAACTTTTTGTTTCATTTCTTTGATAAATTCATGTACTCGGGGGCTGTGAATAGGACAATCCAATTTCAAGCACAGACGAGTCAACCAAAGCTCACCCATTTGCATAATGCATGCTGGCTGGTTGGTATACCTCGTCCAAGGTAGCGATTGGAGCATCAGGGAAACCTTCCGTCTTTGATATGAGGTTGATGACGTCCATCTACAAAATACATGTTCGGATTAGCAATAGAGAAATAATAAACACACTAACCCTAAAACCGTCACAACCACGGTCAAGCCAGAACCTCATCATGTCATATACAGCTTCCCGAACAGCTGGATTTTCCCAATTAAGATCGGGCTGCTTTGAGACATACAGATGGAGGTAGTATTCCTCGGTTTTCTCGTCAAATTGCCAAGCAGAACCTAACATGAATGATTTTTTCAGTACCCAGAAATGACGCTAGGTGGGAGACATGACTAAATCAGCGTCTAAAAAGGTCGTTTACCTTGGAAAACGGATCGCCAGTTGTTGGGAGGAAGCGAGTTACCGGTTGAGTCGAGCTTTGAGGGGCGCCACATATACCAGTCCCTCTTTGGGTCATCCTTCGACGAACGAGATTGAAGGAACCATTCATGCTTTTACAAAGATGAGTGGTATGAGCAATCTTTCTGATGACGAGTCAAGTACTATACACGCCCACCTCATCGGATGAGTGATTGACTACCAGATCCATCCTGTAAAACTGGGTTCATCGAGTAGAAATGAACCTAACAGCGATAAATGCCTACACAAGTTTCATTCCACGCTCGTGAACACCCTTGAGAAGATTGTCCCAGTCCTCAATTGTTCCATATCGGGGGTCAATGTCACGATAGTTTGAACTGTATAAAATAAGATTGATATACCAGACAAGAGAGCAGTTTTAATACATGTCGTATCCCATGTCAGCGAGCGGGGAGCGATATATTGGTGAAAGCCAAAGAACATCAACACCAAGGTCCTTGAGATAATCGAGCTTTGCGTGAACGCCGTTAAGGTCACCTATTCCATCGCCATTCGAGTCAAAGAAAGAGATGGGATAAATTTGATAAACCACGGCCTCTTTCCACCAGGCATGCTGGTGCAGATATACCATATCTCAAGGAATAAGATCAATCAGAGGTGTTAACATCAGATCGAGAAGCAGCTTAGTCATTGTACACAAGAATGGTAGTCCTAACACAGCGGATATGTCTTCTAGACCTGTCGAGCAGTGACACTTCGCCATTACCTTGAATTGGGGATGTCAAGTTGTCACACAGTGACATTCCTCAATTTTTATCTATTTATTTGTAACGGGGCGTACGCAGCCGACTGTACGCACGCCGTGTTATATATTATTGAATTTAGAAAAAAAAAAGTGGTGTATGCACAGTCTGCGGTAGTCTACTGTCTACGAGGCTCACTATCTAAATCATGTCATACGAAAGAGACAAACACAGAATGAAAAAGAAGTAAAGAGAAATATAAGCGAAATAGGCTGGGTGAGTGCGTTGCCGGCGTCTTTGACTGGTTCGGGGGTGCTATGGGGGCTCTCTGGGTGGTGTGAAGGCAAATGCTGTGGGATTAGATGTAATGGGGTCGCCTACGAAGAAAACAAAAAATAATAATAAGTCAATAAAAAAAACGAAACAATGAGGTAACAGTCCCACAGTGGAAAAGGTTGTTGTCATGTGCATTGATGCTGCTATAGAAAACAATGTTACCATCACACATTTTTAGTGCAGGTGCCTAAGAATGCGTGATGGCGACTGCGTAACAAATCTAGAGACTTGACATCCCAATTCGAGCGGCGACTTGACTTCTAAATATCCGCCGTGTAGTTCAGAAGCCATGGAATTTGATGCAAGTAGTGTACAATGAACTAGACGAGGTCCGGGAAAATGAGAACGTATGTACCAGAAAATGTCTGTAAAAAAGAACGGTTCGCAACTGGATGTGAGTGCTCAAGAATCCGAAACAAAGTCTAGATGGGCACAGGCCTATCAAGGGAGTCGGTCGAGTAGACCTTGAGAGTCATACGTGGGTGAGGTTATGAGATAGCGGAAACAGGTTTCGGCGTGGCTTGAAAGTGCAACACAAAATCAAACTGTGGTCCTGTCTCAGGGCTGTGTGGAAATCTGTTGTACTTTTCAACAGTCTTCCACTCTCTTGCAATAATGTCGAGAGCCTCTGTCCCATCTTTGACTCTACTACTCTGGATCAACCAGCACCCAATCACCATGCCCGTCCGCCCAATCCCTCCTCGACAGTGTACGACAGTAATCCGGCCCCGCTTTTCGTTGTCCCTCAAAACACCCATCACAGAGTGCATAAATTCGATGGACTGGGGTGGGCATCGGTCGTGAATGGGGAAACGGTGATACTCGATTTCTTGATGGTCGATGCCTTGAAGCTTGGCTCGTGAAGTAAGGACTTGACCAAAGTAGGGTCGGAGTTCCCCATGTTCTGTAAGATCAATGAAAGTCCGTACTCCGGCGTTCAGAAGTGCATCGAGCTTATCAGAGCTTCTCGGAGTCCAAGGATATTCGCAGGCAAGTAGAAATGGTGTTGCCCAGTACGAGTTGGGTAGTGGACGAACGAGGGCAGAAGTAGACGCCTGCGCCTGAGGTACACAAGAGTCAGGGAAAGTTTCTTCGGAGTGCAACTGACGTGGAGCTTTCTCCTCCTCGCATAAAGGTAATGTCACTGTTCATGAGAGGTTTGGTATCAGATGAGCAATGACATTGAGATATACGGAAATGACGAAACTCATAAGCTGGCCCATAATAAAGTCAAGATGGCAACGGTGGCTGGCTGAAAGTCCTTGCCCTTATTTTAGTTCCGGCTGCATCATAACCCTGTGCTCCTCTCACCCACGTGACTCAACTTTTTGTTTTTGGATTCAGCATTTCTATTCCGCAACAAGCAAACTAGTACTAAGACGCGGAGGGCTACAAAGTGCTCAATGTCTGGGGCATATATACAGGAGAAAGGAGTATGGTATGAGCGAAGTTGAATGGTGGAAGGGGGGGATTATAGTGTGTTGCGTGACTCAACTAAATTGCTGATGCCAGGCCATTCTCCAATTGCCCTTCACTCCAGTATTTGTTACACTGACCATTCTCTTCTTCTGAGATATGTTGAAGTATAGTGTTCCCTTGTATTACTGCCATAACGGAATGGCTTGTAGTCTGATGGAGATCATGAGGAGCCACTTGTTTTCTCTCATTGTGTTGAGTTAAGATATCGAAGAAAAGGAAAGTGGAAACTCGTCGCAAATGCGCAACGAGTCTTGTCTTGGCTGTCTCTACCTAAGCCAAGAAATACTTGAATATCAAAACATGAGATGAAAACTAATTTTAGTGTAGTGCTTGATATTACAACATACCATTTGTTTCAATCACTGATTTGAGATCAGTGTCTAGTTGCTATCAAACCATTTATGATTAATTTATCCTTCATGAGTCTAATCATGACTTCTGGCGCTAGAACGTTAAAATAAGAAGCTATCGTGTTCTCATGCTGACTTTGCAAATAACACAAGTTATTCCGATATCATGAAGTAATTTTCCACAGGATATATGCGTACACATCCTATGTGAGAATTTCCAGATATCAGTGGTGATTGCCGGTGTCAATGAACCACTCGCATTTTCATCGTGCTTCATGGGAAAAAAGACGAACAACACGACTGCAAAAGCTGCAAAAAAAGCAAAAGCCGCACAGAAGACAGAGAGAAAGGAAAAGAAAAAGGTTCACAAGTCGAAGGACAAGTATGACTCTGAGGATGAAGACGATCAAGACCTCGAGGCCATTTTGGAAAAGGTATGGGACTGTCTGTCTATTCTTCCGGACTACTCGGTCACATTATGGGCTCTTAGTAGATGAGAAAGGACTGGGAAGAGGCACATACTGTGATCGAAGAGATAGTTGAAGGACCACCAAGCAGGCGGGCAAACGCAACACTTACGTCATGCCCCAATGGAAACCATCTGTGGTGTATCGGGGGCGAATTTTTCAGTGAGGACGGGAAAGCTGTGAGTATCATATGTGCTTATCATCATTCAAAAATCTCTTCATCAAAATTGTCAGTATTTCTACAATGACGTGTTTCGGTACACACCTGAGAAAGACGAGTGGCGTAAATTCGTGTCCCCTACTTGCCCTGGGCCAAGATCGGCACACGCCGTGACCTCATCGCATGCTGGAGGCGGAAAGCTGTTCTTATTTGGTACGTGACAGCGAAAAACTTTTCCTCCTGTCCTAGAGCTAACGATACCTTAGGTGGTGAATTCTCATCCCTCCATCAGACGACATTCCATCACTATAGAGATTTCTGGTGTTTTGACATCAGCAGCCACTCATGGGACAGGATTGACACCAAAATTAGACCAAGTGCGAGGTCTGGTCATCGGTGAGATCGTACAGACCCAATTTCAAAAGTGAACGGTTCCGCTTACCATTCGTAAAATAGTATGACAACTTGGAAGCACTATATCATCTTATTTGGTGGTTTCTACGATCCTGGATCTACTAGTAGGCCTGTTTTGTCTGAACATTCACTTCTCCTGTCTAATTTTGACTCATTCCTAGCCCGATACTTGAACGACCTGTGGGTTTTTGACATCCAGGAATATAAATGGACCCAGGTCGAGTTTCGCGAAACTGATCTCAAGCCTTCGTGAGCCTTGTATATATGGGTCGTCTTAAAAATCTCATGGACTACATTCTAGGGCTCGCAGTGGTTTTTCATTTTTGTCATGTACAGAAGGTGTGATATTACACGGAGGCTATTGTAAAGAATATGCGAAAGGAAAACGACCTGTCGGGGTGATGCTTGAGGATACATGGCTGCTGAGGTTCGTTTATCGCTCTGAACTTCATCTTGGCAAGACTGATGCTCGAAAAAGAATTACGATTCCTGTCGTTGAACAGGAGTCTCTGGCCGTTTTCACTAAGCCCAGCAAAAACAAGACTACACAGCTGGAAATTTCATTCAAGTGGGAGCGGCGAAGGCGTGCGTCCGACACCTATGCGCCCTCTCTGCGTTCAGGTTCAACTATGGCGTTGTGGCATCGTAGCACTGGCCCCATAGGCATTCTCTTCGGTGGTGTCACAGACGAAGATACAAACGAAGAAACACTTGAGAGTACGTTTCACAATGACCTGTAAGTCGTTGAGTCCTCAATGCGCGTAATTAATGCATAATCTGATAACGGTCAGTTACGGCTATCAGCTAATTGGCAAGGGAAAATGGATTTCGATGACACTGAAAAGACCGAAAGCCAAAGATGGGAAAAAGATGACCCGTGCAGACAAAAGAAAGGAGGCAGCAGGAGAGACAATTCGTCTTGAGAATGATAGTGATGAAAATGAAGATGAGGCTAATGACGATGGAAACGTACTACCGTCCCACACCTCAAAGCTTTTCCCTAGTGTGGAGAGAGATGCGGATGATCCATACTTGACTTTGCCCATACCTCGATACAATGCCATGCTTGCAGTGCTCAAGAATACACTCTACATGTGAGTCTCAAGTATATCATCATCCTCAGAATTTAGGTGCTCAATCCGTTTTTCAGATATGGGGGGATTTTCGAAAAAGGGCCCAAAGAATATACTCTTGACGATTTTTATTCACTGCAGCTTGACAAGTTGGACAGATTTACATGTCTGAAGGAAAGTGATATTTCGATTCCTGTCGGCGAGGAAGAGAGTAGCAGTGATGAGGAAGATGATGATGGTGACAATGATGGTGACAATGATGGCGACGACGACGACGACGACGATGACATGTTAGAAGAGAAGGTTGATACAGGCGATGATGAGGAGAATCAGGTTAATCAAAGAAATCTATCCAGGAGGATGATTCCTGTAGAGAAAACTGAGGAAGCATCAGAGACACAAAACGAGGAGGACGCACTTGGAATGAAGGCACCTGTGAGTTCACTGTCAGTTTGGAAAGTAAGTATCCACGACGGTTCTATGCTAGGACTCAATTTGTTCTCGAACGAATGTATTTATGGGTGTTTCGATGAATACGACACGCTCGACTGAAGATGTCATGAGCACCCCTCTTCCTGGAGAGACACTTGCTAATTTCTATGCCCGTTCTAGTAAGTGACCGACTCCCCCACATATACAGAAACTCTAATGAGTCATCCAGGCGAATATTGGACCCAAAAGGCGTATGGAACTAGTGAGAACCGAGGAAAAGAACTACGACGGGATGGTTTTGGCCTAGCTGAGGAGCGTTACAGTAGGTTCCGTCAGGCCAGGATTGATGATAACAATGACTAACTCTAATTCTAGAGGAGTACAAACCTATTCTGAAGGAGGTCGAGAAGATATTGGCAGAGGCTGGCTTAGATGAGAAGGAGATGCCGAGGGGTGCTGCATTGGCTGGTGGTCCACTTGCTAGCGGACAAAGTCGTAACAGAAGATGACATTCATGCTTCAAAAACGATGTAAGCCAGATAGTAACTTGCAACAAGGCTCCAGAGAATCTCCGAATTTTGCAACCAAATGTGAACCTTTTTGGATGGTCATTCCCAGAATGGAATCGTTGCCTTCCCTGACTTTACTCTAACTACATTAAGGCCCGGCTGTCCCTGTGTCTTTTTTGACCCTTATCCACCGCTCTTTTCTAACCCCCAACTGCGAGAAGTGGTTTTTTTCCACTCTCACCCACATTCTTTTTATTCTATTTTTTTCTTCACCCAACAATGCCAAAAAGAGATTCTAAGCTGAAATTCAACTTCCTCGCTTTTTTCACGTCACTTTTCTCTTGTCGAGGAAAGAAGAAAATTGTGAAGGTTCAGGAGGATGGTGCACAAGGGTTATCGTCAAATGAGGATTTTTCAACTACTGTTGGTGAAGCTGAGCTCTCACCGAAGAGTGCGAATACAGACGCGACATCAACAACGCGAGGCTCGAGGTCATCATTTGACGTGAATGCGAGTCAGCAAGGTCCCAATCTGTCTATGCCAGGACGGGAGTTCAGTTCAATCGATGGACGCGTGCGTGTTTTTTTGCTCTCGCTCAAGATTCATTGTATTAATACAAAACAAAATTTCAGTGTCAGTCACCTGCGCCATCTCAAGCTAGGTCAAATCATCATTCGGTGTCAAAAGTGATGTTTGGGGAGCATTTCGATACATCTATCGAACATATCAAGCAACAACTTAGCGATAACATTCGATGTCTGAGGGAGTTCAAGGATTCTTTTCCGCCATCAACTGATAAACAACGGTACAACGAAGCCGTTGGTTCGCTTGAAGGGGTTGCAAGGAGCTTGGCAGCTCTCAAACGCAAATCCAGTACTCGAAGGAATGTGGGTAACCCGAACAGAAATAGTTATACTTTGCAGCCACCGGATTTGAAGGTTGACATCGAGGGCGTGCCATTCAGTATAACTATTCCGGGAATCGAAGAGCCACAGAAGGAGTCAACGTTGGAAGCTGTGGAGGAAAGTAAGGAGAAGGAAGTATAGGAGACCCAACCGAGAGGGTATTGATGGACTTGATTTCGTTTTATTGTGTTTTGGATACCAATGACACTGTCTTTTATCGTCGCACTTGATCATGATTGTTCAAGCCACAGATCATTCTCTGCTTCAAGGCACTAGAATTGGTGCCTATTCACAAGTCATGTGATAGCCGTTGGTTGATATGAGTCTATGATGCTGGAAAGAAGCCCAATACAAGGAGTTCGGGGTTTTTAAGATAGTGTGAAATGACTGTTCAAGAATTAGTAGTAGTTTCCGTCGGATATCTCTTTCGGCAAAGTATTGTGGGAAGCCAGCCGACGGGACAGGGTGGGGCCAAGATGTCAGAAGGTCTGCGGAAAAACGCCAGTCCGAAGATACACTAGACGTTCCAATTTAAAAGGACATTATCATCTTGAGTGTGACTTACCGGATCTTGTGGTTTACGTACCCTGTGTTTTAAAACCGCTTTAGAGACCACGACTCCCAGAATTATGGCTACCTCCTTCGTCGGCCTTGTCGCTCAGCCACAGTCCATAGCGGCTCTACTGTTCTCTGTGGTGCTCTTGGCTCTGATTCACAAACGACTGTCACGGCCTAGTCTTCCTTTACCTCCAGGACCCCCTGCAGACTCGTGGATCTTTGGCAATTCTATCCCTAAAGCCTTGTGCGCTCTCTGATCCTTTGTGACTTTCGTCCAAACCCCTAATGACCAATTCAGTGCTTACCGCAAGTTCGAGACATGGACCAGAGAATACGGGCCTGTCTTTTCTCTGAGACAGGGTTTCAACACTCTCATTGTTGTTGGTCGCTATCACGCTGCCGTGGAAATTATGGAGAAAGGAGGTGCTTCTACCGTCGATCGTCCGATAAGTATTGCTGCCGGTGAAACTCTATCGGGAGGAATGAGAGTCCTGCTTACGCCTGCAGGAGAAAGGTTCAAGAAGATGCGCCGGTATGTGTTTTCCCTCCTTTCGTTGGTTTCGTCGTGGTCTCCGGTGGTTGCGTCTTGTCTTGGCGGTCTAGACGACTATCCCTTATATCATGATCTACTCTTGGTTCTACGGCCATACCTTAAATCCACTTCGATTCAATCGCTGGATCTTTGATTTGGACCGCTTGCTGGATTATGCTCACAATTTCGATAGTGCCCTGCATGCCCACCTGCAACCCAAAAGCATCGCTGCTTATTTGCCTACATTGATGTATAGTGCCCGCCAACATATTTACGATATCCTTGAGGAACCCAACGGGCATCAAGATCATGCAAAACGGTGCGTCTTATTTCCCTTGTCTCATTGTCATTGGCTGATGTCAATTATGCTATGATACTCATTCATGTAATTAACGTGACAGATATGCAGCAGCTGTCGTTATGGCATTAGCATATGGCAAAGTTCCGAAATCATACACGGACCCTATTGTTCTCGCTGTCAACCGTTGTCTTACCCGACTCGGAAACAATCTGCGACCGGGGCTATGGAGGGTAGACAACTGGCCATTTCTTCGGTACGTTCCTGTATTTCCAAGTAGCTTGATGATTCAAACCTGTTGAGCTAGCTATGTACCCGGATATCTCAAGGAACTCCAGGACGGCCATAAGGAGGAACTTGACTTATTTAAGTCACAACTGAACGAAGTGAGGGAAAAGATGGTATGACTCGTGTTTCTTACACATGCCCATCCAGCAGTTTACTTATCTGCCTTGCTTTGATCTAGGCGGGTGATGAAGAAGTCCCTCAGTCTTTCGGCAAGTACCTTATCGAGAGACAAAAGGAACTTGAGCTCTCGGACGATGAAACAGCTTATCTTGCCGGTAGCATGTTCGGTGCAGGTTCTGATACTACTGCTTCTGCAATCAGTGTTGCAGTCATGGCTTCTGCTTGTTATCCAGAAGCTGCAGAGCGCGTCAGGAAAGAGTTAGACTCCGTGATCGGCAAAGACAGACGTACGTATATTTTCTCTATTTTTGTCCACTGGTAATTGATGTTGCCAATTATAGCTCCTCGACCAAGTGACCAGGAAAGTCTACCCCAAACCATGGCATTTGTTCTAGAAACGTTCAGGTGGAGACCTGTTACTTCCGGAGGTAAAGCGATTTTATGTCATCCTTGATCGCAGATCTCTGATGTATCTTGTCCACGATAGGTTTCGCACACAAAGCAACCAAAGATATCATATGGGTGAGTCGGTGTGTTTCTCCCGTGCCGATAGATCAATAATCTTGCATTTTCAAGAAAAATTATTGCATACCTAAAGGTGCAAGTGTTGTAGGCAATGTCTGGTACGTCCAACTCTTCATTTCTGATGGTTTCCGATACCACCATTTGTGAGGATAGTATCCTTACCTTTTTTTTATTCGTGATGTACACAGGTCTGTTGGTCGCGATCCGCAACTCTTCCCTGATCCAGAGAGCTTCAACCCTCAACGTTGGTTGACACCAGAGGGAACGATCAGAGAAGATCTTAAAGCGTACACCTTTGGATTCGGACGGCGTGTATGCCCTGGCCAACATATGGCGACTGCGTGAGTATTCCTCGCGTTACTGGTCATTGGTTTTGTTTTTTTGACGTGTCATTGATCAACAGGTCCGTGTTCTTGAACACTGCTCTTATTCAATGGGCTTTTGATGTTCGTGCGGATCCTGCACATCCTATTGATGACTCGGCGTTTACGGAATCTGCGAATGCACATCCTATGCCGTTCAAGGTCATTTTTGAGCCTCGTGTAGCCAAAACTTTTGAAGGTATCCGGGATTTGTTTGAGGATTATACAAGTTAGAGTCTGCCGTGCATGACTGGATGGGTGATTGAAGGCTACTGTACTATTTGGAGGTTTTTTTGTACTTGGTTTTTTTTTTTTGGTTTCTTCTCAATGTAAAAAGCATATGTATACTTGATTTTTTTTTCTAATGAAATAACGACGGTGTGATATTCATGGAGCTGTTTGAAATGTCTCTTTGATTCACGAGTACAAGCACAAGGAAGTTTATTTATTTGAGATGCAGAACGAGGAGTTGGTTTTCAAACAGATGAATATTTCTAATGAGACATACTCAACTTTCTCCTCGATGGTTTAGTAGATAACCAAGTCAGTTCAGTTTTGTCATGCACATTCCCTTGAATCAACTAGGGTCATTCAGTCTGATATCCAAGTCTATCTGATGTAGCTGAAAGGCTGTCAAAGGAATGGAATGGAATGGAATCCATCCATGAACCAATCCCCCCTGTATCTATCACAAGTCTCGACAAGACTTCAAGGCGCATGGGTTATGGGATATTATATATATTACGCTCCAATTACTTACAGTGCATCTACACATCCATCTCTAGCCTAAATCTGCATACTATAACAACCAGATACAAAAGGTAGCACACGACACGGACATCAAAAGAGCAGCCAACACCAAATTATAGTAATCTATCAGAAAACCTTTCAAAACCTCCTCGACGACACATTCACCAAACCCTCAATACTCTGATTCTCCAACTCATTCCTCGCTTTCATCACCAACCCATACGTCTCCCTCATCACCCCTCCCAACTTGTTTCCAAACCGACTCATCAACTCTCTCTGCCACATATCATACTTGGCATTCACGCGACTCTGTACCTGCTCATACTCAACCACACAACACTTCCCCATCATCCTCATCTTCTCACTCGTATCAAACGTCGATCTCGCTTTCTTAATCTCAATCAACAATTGTTGCCATTGCGCTAACGAATCTCCAAGTCGATGATACACCGCATCAGCTTCAAGATCCCATAATGATTGGAATTGAAGCCATTTCCCGACATAGTCTTTCAGTTCTTGAACTTTGTTTTCAATCAGTCGAAACGGTCTCTCGAGTGTATCATCCGTAAATCGCGTGAGCTAAAGTTTCGTTTTGCGAGATAATGAGCACCCATCACAACAAAAAAAAGCAGCACACGTACAAGTGAAACATAGGTCATCTCACCAACAGACGCCTTTTGCATCTGCAGTCCAATTTCATACCTCGAACTCTGAATCCTTCTTGACCGACATATAACACCTTCACACCTCATCATTCCAGAAACGAAATTTAAAATTTAAAAAAATCAAGCTTTACCTAGCCAATCATGCAACTGCTTGATCCAAGTCGCTCTCGCATATTCAATCGGCGGGTCCAAAAAAATAACTTGATTCTGAATCCGAATCTCATGCACAATAGGTTTCACAATCATCTGCGTTTCCATAACCTACACTCCACATCAAACGATATTCTCCAAAAAAAAAAATGTCAACTACCTTGTCTTCTTTGCCACTTTTCCCATTTCTCCGCTTCCCACCCATATCTCTCACATTCGATAACACGGGCACACCACCCTCTCTCTTCGATTCTCCATCTTCATTCCTATCAAACTCGGCACACCAAACCTCAATAATCGATCCAAGTCGTTGAAGAAGGATCTTCTCAATGCGTTTATCAAGCTCAGCAACCCAATTCTCTAGATTGGCATAACCTTCAAGATTGAGCTTGTCGATCTGCACAAGAGAACGCGTGTGAGAGAGAGAGAGAGGAGACGACAAAGAATAGGAGAGGCATACAGAAGCTTGTATCTTCCCCAATAGATCTGAAAATGCTTCGGTGGAATAGGAACAAGTGGCCAAATCTTCCACAGTCCGTAGGATGTCCTTGTACAAGTCAATCACATGATTCGTCTTATCCTACAATAGTGTAAGACAGTTAAAGTTGGAGGAAAGAGCATTCATTACCTGCAACACCGACACCACACTCGCAAATTCTCGCACAAACTGAATATGCCGATTATCCCTCGCATCGGCAGTGGCGACATATCTCGCCGTATCATACTGACCCACAAAATGATCCCACCGAATATTCATCCCTATCACCATTCACTCTATCCCAGGCTGAAAAAAAAAAGAATGGACAAACGATCACTCACCTCGACTAATCATTCGCTGGGCATCATTCCTGTACTCTGCAACCAACCACTCAATACCTCTATTTCTCTCTATTAAATCCAAAGTATGCCCATACGTCCTCACAGTCTCCATCAAACTCACTGCATGAGGGTACACCCTCTTTGCATCCTTGGCCATATTCGTCACTGCATGAGGCACGGAAAATCCTAACCAAAGAAGATTCCGAACTTCTTTGAAAAGTGTAATAATTTGAGGATCAAAGTTGACGGCCAGCTGAAGTTGCCATCCTCCTGCCCCTCCTGTCCCCGGTAGTGCCGTTGTGATTGTTGCCCCAGAAGACGATCCTGCGCTTGTCCCGCCAGCTCCATTTCCTGAACCAGGATGAGTTGCATTCCTTATTCGTACAATCTCAAACAATCGCCCGTCAACGCCGAGGTTCCTTCTGTTGATATCCTGCAACCAAGCATCAAAAACCAATTTCGTATCCAACTTTTTCCTAAACGCAAGCGATTCCTGCTGCAACTTTTGCCCTTCGGCATATAATTCCCATCCTTTACCTAACACATCTTCCACCCGTTTCATGTATGTTTGTAGTTGTCTACCGATCTGCCTAGCCCAGATGATAGCTCCTGCGATAGGGGGTATGTCGCGCATTTGGGACATGTGGTAGGCTTCGGATGAGCGATATTGGGTTTTAAATTTGTCATGGAGGTCTTGAATGTCTTCTTTGACGCTGTCAATGAGCTGGGTTTGGTATTCTTGAATGGCACCGCGAATCTAATGGGAGAGTGAGCTGGGTTTGACGAGAAAGGAGACCAGTACCTTTGGACGGACGAACAATGCATTGAATTTTGAGAAGACACGGAACATCTCGTTTGCATTTCGCGCTGTCCCGAGACGATCTCTGAGTCTGGCAATGATTTGGTTCTCGACCCTAGAAACGCGTTCGTTGTATGCGTTTTCTGCCGTTACCCAAATCTCTGTCCCCTCTATGCAGGCCGTCAACGAAAAAGTCAAGCACCAAGCAGCATCACTTACCCACTGACACGTCCAGGACATCAATCCTCTTCACGACCTCATAAGCCTCCTTGACCTCCTCTTCCATGTCCATCCCACCAGTATCGCGAACACCGACAACACCAGCTGCAACACCGGCACCTGCAAAGGAACCTCCCAATCCCTTTGTCGGACCCGTCATGACGGCCAACTGTTCGTGTTGTTTCCTCCAATCCCTCAGATAGCGACACCTTTCCTGCAATTTAGCGTGTGCAGGAGAAATCTTGATGGGAATAAACTTTTCTGATCGTCGGCGAGTGACTTCACGTGCGACATTTGTGAATTCCTTCATAAGATCGTCCCATGTTCGGAAGATGTTCATGGTTTGAGCAAGAAGCCGTTCAAAGATGTCATAAGGAGTATAAGGAAGTCGGTGTGATGTGAGGATACGGAGGAGCTGATCATTGAAGTCTCGGGAGATAGCCTCGACGAGTGGGAGCGCGCGGCGGATGGGGTAGGGAGAGAGTTTGAGTTTGCGGTTGATATGGCCAAAGATAAGATGGAGGCTTTCTTGAATCTTGTCGAGATCGGTGGCGGAGAGGAGTTCGTTGAGAGGGAAATCCTTCATGAGCTGATTGTATTTGTGTACGAGGTCCGTGGCATCCTTGAGGCCGGTGTCGGCCATGAAACTGACGGTGGCGTGGAAGCGTTTGGCATTGCGCAGACAGTCCATGACGATGTTGACTTGTTCTGAGCGAAGCTGAGACTCGATGCCTTCAAGGGCGCGTTCAAGGGAGAGCCAGAAGTTGATTTCTTGAGACGCGGTGCCCGAGGCGACGTCTCTGGTGAGCTTTGTGACGGCCTGGATAGATTTAATCCATGAATTGACGTGGGCATGGAGGGTGTTGAGGAAGGACGAGTCGGTGAGTGTCTTTGGAGGGATGTGGGAGATGTTGGGTCGGACATTGGCTACTTGAGCCTGGGTGTTGTGAGGGATCAGCTAGGAGGGATGCAAGGCCAAGACACACCTGCTCAACTGCGCGCTGGATTGTGGGGTGGATGACCAGGTGTGTTTCTGGAATCTCGACGTTTTGCTGGAGATGCAGGAGAGACAGCTCGAGCTCGGCAAACTTTTTCTTTGTCATCGGGATGCCTGCAAATTTATTCAGCGATGGTCATGTGGCACACACAGCTGCGAACCCATTTTTGTGTCGCCGCCGTCTCTGGCAGCCCCGCGCGAACCGACGAAGGCATCGAACCAGGGCTTGACGCCACAGCTGACGACGGCATGCAGACTCTCGTATGGGGTCTCGTCGCCGGCAAAGAGATTGAGCAGGTGGAGCTGGGTGGCAAGGGGCACGAGGGGATCGAGGGTGGCACTTCGCTTGATGAGCGCAAGAGTCGTCACATGCGACTCGTGGTATGTCAGATGTGGCGTCAGCGAGTACGAGTACCCCACACTCTCCTTTTTCATCTTCACAACATACACCACCCCCCCAGCATCCGTCGCAAACCGTCCCACGCGCTCCTCGAACTCGTCCCCGAACAGCGTCTCCAGGTCGTCGGGGTCAGCACCAACGACCGGCGGCAGCAGCGACAGCAGGTATCTGCGGAAAACAAGAGCGTCAAACACCGGCGACTCGACCGCACCATCTGGGGGATCCATAAATGACTGTTTGATGTCTTTCCCACACTCTTGCAGAAATGTCATATCTGATGGCTCTTGCAGATTGCAAGGTGCAGCTAATTGAACATGCAGTCCATGTCGATGCACTTCAATTCGGCAGCTTCACCCTAAAATCTGGACGGCAAGTCCATCAATCAGAAAAATGAGTCAGATGTTCACCTCCTGGATAGGATCTCTCCTTATTTCTTCAATGCTGGTTTATTATGCACCGGCCCCATTCTTTCTGCTCTTGCTAGTGCATACGCTGCCACAATCGTCGACGCCCAATCTATTGAATCAAATTTCAATCCGATACCTGATTTCCAAGTCCTCTTTGGCCCAGCTTACAAGGGCATTCCTTTTGCTGCTACTACAGCACTTGTTCTTCATACCCATCACGCAATAAACGTCGGTTTTGCATATGACAGAAAAGAAGTGAAGGATCATGGAGAAGGTGGAAAGATCGTCGGTGTTCCCGTATCTGGCAAAAAGGTTGTCATTCTTGACGATGTCATGACTTCTGGAAAGGCTGTCCGTGCTGCAATAGATGTGGTCAAGGAGAACGGTGGTGATGTCGTCGGAGTCATTCAGACTTTAGATAGACAGGAGGTTGGTCAGGATGGTGTCAGCAGCACCGTCAAAGAAATCGAAGCTCTCATAGGCAAAGGTCGAGTACGCTCAATTTTGGATATCAAAGATCTGATGACATGGTTGGAGAAGATGGACATGAAAGACGAGTTGGAAGCTATGTACCACTATCGACAGCGTTATGGCTTGAAGACGTAAAGAAATGTTATGTATAAAAGGTTCATCTCAGGCCTTAATTTAACACCCACTCACTATCTATTTGGTCAGGTACATTTCTTAGTCAGTTATGGCATAGTAGATACAATGCAAGCATTATAAACTAGGCACCAACACCGATGGCCTTGAGATAAGCAAGGCGATAAGGATTGGTGTCCGTTGCTTCACTACGATTATAGGGTATCCAATTCGGTTCATCCTACAATCAAAAGAGTTGAGGTAAAAAGCCCACTGGCTATAGGAACCCCTTTACCTTGAAGAGACGCAATGCCTTGATGTAATTCTTCTCATCAAGAGTAAACCGGTGGTAAATGCCCGCAGGAACTACTAAGAGATCTCCAGGTTCCACTGCAAGACGAATCCATACATCGCTCGACGTTTCTGTCTCAGGTTTTCAGTGTAGAAAAGAAAAATAGAACCATCGAAGCATACCACGAACATCAAAGTACCCGCTTCCATCGAGAATATAACGAATTTCCTCGTCCTCATGCATATGTCTATGAAAAAATCACCATGTACACTCATGAATTGGGTGACTTGATCTCACGCACTCCTCAAAGAAGGTCCTAATCTTGACCTCATAAACCTATTACCACTCACATTGAGAAAATCTCCAGTCAGAAAAAATCAAGAACATACTTCTCCCATAGCTGCCTTGGACACATTGATAGTATCTCTGTTTTTGTAATTCCTTTCTTCTGCAATGGCATCTATCTTCGGTTCATGGCCTTCTACTGGGATTTGCCAGTGTTGGATGTTGATTGACTCGAGAGTTTCATTTGGGACGGGCTTGGAAGGGACGTAGTCGTGGGGAAGCCGTTGGTCTCCAGGAATGTTATCGTAATAGTATGCTCGCATCTGTTTACCGTAAATGTTCAGCTTGGCTCACATATTTATCTTTATCAGATTCGTGATCTTAGTAAGCGATCACTCTCTCATCCAGTCCCATCCATCAGATTCGTGATCGATCAAAAAGCACTCTCCAGGTCAGGCCTTGGACATTTCTTGTTGTTAACCCCCTCAGAATCAGACTCGTCGAAATCAGAATTTATTTGCTTGTAAATTCCAGCCATTTGCTTCTGTTTTTCTCCCCTTATAAATGATATCACAGCATTTATGATTTCAATGACATTGACCACCAGCCTGTCAACATTGCTACAGATATGACCCACATTCTATCTGTGATGCAACCACATATCGAATTTCCAATCATCAAAGCCAATTGTAGCAGCAGGACAGTGTTGCCAAAAGTAGCCTGAAGAATGAAGGGGCGAGTCATCCTGAGAGTGCTATGGAAGATCAAACTCCTGATCATCTTTAACCCGAGTCCAAGTCATCAATCTCACAAAAAAGTACACCAAGTAAATGCACAGATCTAGGGTGTCCAAATGTCCCGAATTCACTCATTCGTCTCTTTCTCGAGCCATTTCCAAAGCCGGTCACCCAGATCAGAATCCTTTACTGACGAGCGCAGAGCTCCAACACGGGCAAAAGGAATGAGATACTAATCAAAAATTTGAGGTCAAAATCGCCAAACAAAGTGTTTTGGCCTCACCTGTCCGTTCATGTCAACAGTCTCTGGTGAAACACCAGCCCAGAGCTGTGTCAAAGCCCCCTTGGATGGCGGACAACTCATAAGTCCCTGTTTTCAATCAGGAAGGGGGAGTCGTTCATAGACCATCAAACTCACCAAAATTGATACTGTCCACCTTGGGAGATGCTTTTGCAGGCCAGTAATCGAATTTCCTGGGTTGAGACTTGTGGACACGATACCACTGTCACCATATCTTTTGGCAAGTTCATTAGAGAAGAGGACAACTCCCTAACCATTATCAGTCTCAAGTAAATTATAGCCTAATGCAACCAACCAATTTACTCTCCATATACATCTTATTGGTTCCAATCTGCTTTCTGAGAGGGACGTCACGGAGAGCTTCGAAATGGATTGTATCAGTAAAGAGTTGACCGCTAGAAGAGGTATTGACGACGCGGGCGCGTTGATCGTCTGAGGATTTTGCCCCAGCAGTGAGAAGTGGCAAAAGACGTTTTGTAAACACGTATGGGCCGATTACGTTCGTGCCAAACTGCAAGTCATATCCCTCTTTGGTGAGTTCATCTATTGGAGGGGCCATAACTCCGCTGTTCGGCAAATAAGTATTAGACGAGATATAGAATTAACTTGGTAAATCTCACCTGTTGTTAAAAAGAACATGAATTGCAGTCTCTTTCCTATTTCAACAATAAAAAGGATGGGTTTGGAGATTTTGGAGATGAGGAGTATCACACACGATTGAAGTTCATCAGATGCTCTCTTCACTGAGTCCCAGCTGGCAAGGTCCAGCTGGAGAAATATGGCCTCGTTGCTTGTCTCTACCTTCAGTCTGGCTATAGCTTCTTCGGCACGTTCCTTTGAGCGACTGGCCATGTAGACTTTAGCATTTTTCAGTAACAATGCCTATGATCCAATAAATCAACTCGTAAAGCACATATAACACACATTATTATTTACCTTGACCGTTTCGTAGCCTATCCCCGAGTTTCCCCCTAAAATGTATGGTAGCTTATGTTGCCTATTTGGTGTCCAGACATACCAGTTACCACGATGACTTTGTTGGACAAGTCTGGAATGTCCTCAATTCTGAATTTTGATTTCGGAGGGAAAGCCTGAGTAAAGTATTCCCAGATTTTTGCCATGGTGCACAGAGCAGATCAAAAAACCGTGGGATGGCTTTGCAGAATGTAAATAGCGGGTCACCCCGCACAAACAGTAAAACCATCCGAGAAAATTTGCTATTCCAGGTTTGTCTGTGCCGAGATGCCGGACATACGTATCTGACGAGAATTTGTTGAATAGACAAATCCAGTATGGAATGGATGACTTTCTGTAGCAACCTGGGAAATTCAGATTGCCCCATGCTGAGATGTTGGCCCTGAATTCCGAATTTGGGGGGGTCTCCAAGACGTGGTGACTTCCAAAATTTTGCAGATACTTGATTTGGACTGTGGAATGGAGGCTTTTGCTGATAAGTTTCTGTTGTGAGCTATCAGTCGAACAAAGAAGTTCCTCCCCAGGGTAATGCAGATCAAAGGCAGCAGGAGTCTCAATCATCAAAATTTTCTGATAGAACGAGAGAAGCTTCAAGCAAACTTTCAATAATTACTCTGGTTCAAGAAAGCTGGATACCACGTTGGAAGTATTACTATATCAGGACTTCAATGTTTTATGATTATTATGTTCACGTGCAGGCCAGTGATAGCTAATGCAGGACACGCATAGACCATAGTCGACACCAAAAGCAATGGTAACCCGTATGTATGTATGTATTCCTGACAGCTCTGAGTACTGAGAAAGCAATATGCCTCAATGAGATGTTTGTAAAGCCTGATTACTTCTCTGAACAGTCTCATAAGGATGGTCATACAGCAACAGTGACAGGGGTAAATGGTACTCGCAACCCGATGAATAGATTACGGCGGCAACGTAGGATTACAATTTCCTACCAAGAGAATGATCTTATAATCCTCGTTTGCAAGTACTTCTGCCTATCAGCGATTCCGGACGAAGTGTGCAGCGGGACCGCTGTTCCGCAAAACCCCGATGTTGGCTACATAATGATGAGATAAATAAGAATTGAAAGGGGTCGACTTACCAGGTCGCCGCTCCCAGCCTCTACTAGAAGCAAGCCTTTGATCTTTGAAGCCCAAAGCACGATTCAAGAATTTTTTAATTTTTGCAGAAGGTACGGCCGCCCGAGATAATCCAGGTAGTGGTGCCGATGACAATGTTCGAATTGCTTTTGATCTTGAGCCTGATGTTATTTACTGCTAGGATAAGAATAACTGAGGCGCACCCGACAATGACATCTTTTGGAGTGGACGAAGTGGATTTCCGCTTTTTCTGTCCTCTTTGCGAATGTGTGGGATGATTAGACTTTGATTGCGGAGACAGTGTCTTGGTTGCTTGAGAAAAGGCGGCCTTGAAGAGTTCGTCAGGAAGGTAGTTGGATGGTTTTTGTGGGGTCTGTTCCGAGTCAGGGTCTGAGTCCATGTTTTGGTCGCCTGAGTCAACCTTAAGATAGTCCTCATCCACGTCGATACCATCAGAACTGTAGCCTTCCGAGTCGTCGGCGTCATCTCGTCTCCCCATAACTTTGTCCTCGCGTTTTTTGCCTTCAGCATCTTTCATAGCTCGAAGCATTCGAGCTTCTGCATCATTCGAATCCTGACGCTGATCATCCTCCTCCTCTAACAAAGCTTTCTCATTCCCAGTCCTCTGGTAAGGGACTGGACCGTTCTGTTTATTACTTGCAGCCCGCTCTTTCAATTTTTGATCCCTTTGTCGATTCTTCAGTTTTGTTTTTTCCCTGACAAGTGTATGGGCCTTGCGGATATCAGCATTTTGCTTTTGAGAAAATTTCTTGGAATGGACAAGTGCTACAGCCTCTGGAGCTTCAGAGTCAGAGTCAGAGCCAGAGGGCGAAGATGGAGGCATGTTTCTGATTGCACAAAAGTGCCAATGTGATATATATAACACGTGGCCTCGACAGGGATTCTGTGATAGGACAGGTATATTCTATTCAAAACTTGCTCTTAAGCGCTTCTGTTCTTTTTTTCTGAGCCAGTATATGGCTGCATTCGAGCCACAGTCTCCAGCGCCATCAGACAACGACGGCCGTGTCGTCCGCTTCGACAACGAGTGTGTCCTTATTCCTGAATATTACTCCCAAAGGGGGCCTAGGGTAATAACAAAATCCTATTCTCTCCCATTGTGGAAGCGCAGGGGAGCACCAGCCTCTGAGACTGACGCAATACACGATCTGAGTAGCAATTCTCCCTACGAGGAAACGCATGTCGTTATTCGGGTCCCAATTCCAAGGTAAAGTCAAAGTAAACAGCCCTCTGGATTTTAATTACACACTGCTTTCTAGACTCGTTCGTCGGACATCACCCTCCCGCAGCGCTTCTGGTCGTTCATTGTCACTTTCGCCCACAATACCCCTTTCTCCCTGTCTTGTCCAGCGAACACCACCTTCTTCTGCGCCAGAACCTTGCCTTCTACCATCCCTACAGTCGCTGAACCGCCGGCTACCACAGCCAATCTACCAACGACGCCAGGACGATCGGACCGTCCCATTGCGTGCTTGTTGTCCCGATTGTTTTCCCATCACCGAGCAATGTCTAAGAGAAGGGTCATCCTGGAAGGAGAATTTTACCAAAGGCGCTAGGCGACGTCGAAGTGCCAGCCTTGACTCTGCTGCTGCCATCGGTTCTGCTCTTGTGGATGGAAAGACCTCTGGCTCGTGTGGTGTCCGAGTGCTACCGTCAACATTGGCCTTTGCAGTCGATGAGGTCGACAAGCACCGTCGTTCACTGGAACTTCCAATTGTTGTAGACGGTAACAGTCAAGGTATTCGATCGCAATCGTCATTTGGTTGTTACAACAGATACGATCAAGATCAATCCGCAGCACCACTCCTTTCGGACTCTTCTCCCCCTGATTTCCAGCCCTACTCGATACCTCTACGGAATGCATCACCGATAGCAGAGGAAGACGAGAGTCAATTGTTCCCTCTACCATCTCCTCGTCGCTCGCCAACTAGTTCCGCCGGATCATCGCCGACTCAATCACCTCAGAACTCTCCGCGAACATCTCCAGGCGTATCACCAAAAACATCTCCTGGACCTAGCCCAAATGCCTCGAGCTTATGCTTATACCCTAGCAATGCAGATGTATTAGTTGCTGCGTTAGCAGACAAGACAAAGACGACGAGCATGGAAGAGCTGATGCTCTTGAGTGAAATTTCACATCCCTCAGGTATACCAAACAGCGAACGAAAATTACATTCTTCAGCAGCGACACTCTCAACTCTGTCTGTCAATTCCCAGACAGTTCCATCGTCAGATGGCATCAACGATGTTGACGCAAAATCGAATTCAGTGACTTCTTCCAACACTCCACTTAACTTGTCATTCTCCACGATGTCAACAGCATCCTCTGCCTCCGAATCCCCCATTACGCCTTCAACTTCCAAAGTGATATCACCTCCAAAGACTGGCAGAAGATTGTCGTTTGGATTCCCTTTTCTCAAAGCAGGTGAGTTAATTAAAGATGCAAGTGCCGATGTATTGAGGGGTGTGAGCTCCATATCGAGGGAAGGTGGACTGCGTATATAGAAGTTGATTCTACGCTCATTGATTCATCTCGATTGTGGGTCAGCTTGCTTTTTGCTTTCTATCCAGTCAGCCTCGCTTCTCTGACACATACACTCCCTTTGTCTTATTGCTGACCTTGATAAGTTCATGTACATATTTTGCTATCTTGCTGCTTTCTGGGTATTACTCTAGTTTACATTAAGTAATCAAATGTGTAAAGTACTTGCGAGATGAAATTATTGTCATCCTTTGAGAGCATTTAGTCAATGTTGATGTTCTTAGTAGATCCATCCTTAGGGCTGCCCTTAGTGGGCCCTATCTATGTTCAATTCACTCTGTAGGTATCAAAATTACCAGGGCCTCAAAATCGTCAGTGTTTAGATCTTTCTCAACAATCTGTTACAATACAACCCGTACTATTCTATGTCTTATTTTTTTGAAGGATCACGTCTGCTGCCTAGAGATGTCCATAAGAAACAGAAACAATCAAAAAGGAGGCTGGTTACCTTCTCTGCGATGCCAAACACAAGGGTCGTCAGATGAGCTGAGACGTGAAATGGAATGATGCTGAAGAATGTAAGTCTAGGTGAAAATCTCCTTTCTTGATTGCTCACCTAGAGTCTATAACTCGTAAATTAGAAGTCCCATAAACAATAAAATCCTCTCCAACGACACCTGATAAACAAAAATTAGATTTCACAGCATTGCTTGGGTAAATGAGCTCCATTACCGCCTAAATCCCGACTGGCCATCACCGCTGTACCTGTTGAAAATGTTATTGGTGTTAAATTAGACAAAAAGTAGCTATGATTGACCAATAGCATTGTATTCCAGCTGTAATGATCGTGGTAAGAGACCGGAAGATGTCCTCGCCGAGTATCATGGACTCACCCCAGCATTCTCATTGATATAGTCATCCAGGTTATCCGTGCTAGGGTTAGTCATGCTCTCAATGAGGTCTGAAAGTGGGCTTGTCGCAGCAATCCGTTTTGCAACCTTGATTCCCATCTTTAGCACCTCACGATCTTTGAGGTCATGCATGAGATCCAAAATTAGCACCCAATAGAGAACCCACCAAACGTGAAGTCAAAAACATTCGGGTTAATGGCAGGCGCAACGAGAGCGTTGGTACTGTTGATGTGCTAGGAGGGAGATGCCTTTGGTAACGGAGTGAAGCAACGAGGTTACAATCATACCACAGTTCCTCGGCTATACGAGTGCTAAAGTATCTCCTCGGTGACCGAATGTGACGTGCCAATTACGATAGACGTACCTGTCCGTACAAAACAAGGGAAACATAGCTCCTCCCAGCCATAAGAGGGTTGGGAAGTCCAGGAATACCACCTGTCAAAGTTCATTAGTGCTCCTTGGCTAGCCCGACCACCAACCTCCTCACCTGGATATAGTGCCATCTCAAGTTGGCTTACTGTCCCTTGTTTGAGCCACTCGAGCTGTCTCTTGAACTGCTTCCTATATAATGGTGCTAGATTCATGTGCCGTATTTCGGCTTCTATTGTGTTACTAAGGCATGCTACCTCGGATGATGAGAAAAATGTTTGAAGAGGGAAATAAGAATATGTTGGTAGAGTGGTGAGGAATCCAGTGTGGTTCACCAAGCTGGGTATGAAATAGTCAAACTCCAGAGAATCAGATAGGTATAAATGACGCACTATTGATTTTCTTGCTCGAGGAAGAACGTTTTATTGTTCTGAAGAGCATCTGACCATCGCTGATTAAATCTTCAACCAGACAAACGATTAATCGTCTAGATTCACCTAATGTTATGGGGGCCGGATCCTTGAGCAGGAAACTTGTGGTAATCGAATTGTGATCCTACGGATCATTAATATGATCAATTTCAGTCCACTTTCAAAGACTGACTTGAAAATTCTCGCCCACAAATGGTGCATCAACGAGCGTTTCTATACCAAATTTACTCAATCTACTTTTATCCCCGATACCAGAAAGTTCTAGGAGTTGTGGTGTCTGGATGGCACCTAGAACAGCAAGTCAGTAGAGATAAATGTGGCTCAGAATATGACGAACCAGCAGACAGGATAACTTCGCGCGATGCTTTAACTGAGTACAGCTTAGAGTCAACTATGAACTCGAGTCCTGTAGCTTTGAAAGGCACTTTGGAACCCTTCAAAATAACTTTGGATACCTAATTGCATTCTCGGGATCAGCCAATCAGGATCACATAGTGATGATTCCATACCGTCGCATTGGAGAGGACGAGGAGATTCGGCCGATCTTTATTGGGGACGTAGTATCCAGTGGTTGCATATGACCTGTTTCCAGTGTTTCTATCCACTGAATGCTGAGAATTGAAGACACCAATATTGTTTCCGTCAGCCTGGAGCAAGGGTGAGTTGACATATGGAAACATCCTTGAGCGAGAGCAACTCATACAGGGTCCTGATTTATGACTCCTCCCGCATTTCTGAAGCTCCGAACCAAGGGAGTCTCAACACCAGGGAACGTATTATCGAAGCTCACTTGTATCGGACCTTTGCGACCTTGGATGGCGTTGTTGTACCCGGAAGGATGGGTCAAACACGGAAATGCTGAGTTTTCATCCACACTTACGTTCTCCACCTTCATCATGTAAGGGAGGAGACCGTCCCAAGTCCATTCCTTCGATATGTCCACTGTGTCTGGCCAGGAATCGAGTTCCTGCTTTGGTGGTCTGACCCATGCCATTCCATTTATGCCACTTGAACCTCCGACCATTTTACCACTCAATAAACTCCTCAGACGAAGGGAATACACGCTCATCAAGAAGAAAACCATACCGTGGATAGAAGATCGAGCGTCCCTCCAGACTTTCTTGTGGGCTTGTGTTGAACTGCCATGCAAGAGCCGCCTCTACAAAGGATTCGCCAACAAGTCCTATGACCTTGTGAGTAAGCCAGCAAGAGTGAAAGAGACTATTGAAGACCAACCAGGTGTATCCACGAGTTGGTTGGAGTTTGGAACAATGAAATTTCCGGCTTCAATGACGCCGATTCTGAGGGATGATCGCTGTGCTAACCTGTAATGTATCAGAAATATTGTAACATGACTTTGATGGTAGAGACACTGACCGAGCAGCTGCAGAAATGCCGGCTGTCCCTCCGCCTTTTGACAACATCAGTTGGGAAGCTTTCAAGTGTAAAACAAAGAGTTCAAAGCATACCTGCAAAGATAATGTCGAAACCTTGACGAGAAAAAAGAGCGGGATCATATGTAAGGCCTGACCTCGTAAGTTGATTATGAGTTTCATGTGATTAAGTAGAAAGCAATACCATGACTCTGTAGAGGTTGACTTGCACCACTAAAAGTAGCCTGAAGAAGAAGAGCAGATAGCGTGTAGAGAGAACGCTTTGAGGGAGGAATCATCTTAGATCACAATGGAAAATTTCAGACAAAAGGTTCTTATATACAGGTTCCTTCAGAGCTCAGGCACCGTTGAGTTTCTTCCATATTGGGTGACTTCCCTAGATTGCTCGATGCGAGCACGAATTTCAAATTTGGGGGGTCTCCAGACTTCCCTAGATACCGTGATCTGGCAAGGCCTCTAGACCCCTTGCCAGGCACCGTTGAGTTTCTTCCATATTGGGTGACTTCCCTAGATTGCTCCATGCCGAGATGCCGAGCACGAATTTCAAATTTGGGGGGTCTCCCAGACTTCCCTGGATACTTTTTTTTTTTTTTTATATCATCAATTATAAAGCCAACTACTCTAAATACAAATGAGCAGGAGGCAATCAGGAGCATGGTGGCAGACTCTGCGGCATGTGTTGTAAGCATGCCTCCTAAGTACCAACTATGTAGTTAGTAGCCTAGGTAGTGAAGAGTGAGAAAACTACACTAAATGACAGACTCTTTACCTCCAAGTATTTGCCTTCCAAAAATGTTTATCCATCTAAAGACCTCCCCACCCCTTCCATTCATGATATCCACTGCCCCACCCTAGCCTTTAGCCCCTGTCATAGAACTTGATTGTCATGAAACAATCCCATTGGGATCAGGTGATGGACACCAAGACAAGTGCTCTGGTCAAACCCCTTTTCAAGGGTACCAGTGACTTCCCCAGGGTTATCCTACCCTAAGAGAGAGCTCAAAGTAGTTCATCTTTGTACCTACCATGCTCTAATATACTTCCCAAAGGTGATATCCAGATTTTGTAGAGGAACATGTGTATTTGTGGCAAGCTATAGGGAGCTCTTTCATATGGGTGTCATTCAGTGATAGAGTGTTCATAGGATTCTTTTCAAGAGTGGATTCCCTCCAGCCATTAGTTCAACCTCTAGATGGTGCCCTCTTCTAGCCTCAGTAAAAAGCAGGTACAAAGGAAACATGCTGTCATCATGTTCCCAGTGCATAAATGAATGCACAGATATGCCACCCTCAAGAGCAACGAGAAACAAAGATGGATGGATGACTTTATAACAATATTAGTGAGAGGTGTTAGGTAGAGTATGACCCCTAGGGTTATTTTGCCCTAGAGGATGGTGGTAGTAAAAGGAATGGCCTTCCCTAGATACCATGATCTGGCAAGAAGTCTTTTTTTTTTTTGAATCAACAATTTATTACACGGTGCTTGATCACAGTCTATGGTAGCACTATGTAAAGGTAGCTACACACCCCTGACACGTGTTGTAAGTGTGCTTCCTAAACTCCAACTGTAGTCAGTAGTCTAGGTAAAGAAAAAAAATTTATACTAAATGACAGATACCAGTGTCCAAGATATGCCCTTGCCAATGTCTCAATCCTCCTCCTAGCTCCCCATACCTTGTGACCAGACCAACCCTCCTCACACATAATACCTGTCACAAACTTCATTCGGCCAATAACTCCACGAATACTTGCACTATTCCCACGGTCTAAGATACGTCGGAAAGCCCTTAAGAAGACCTTTTGAATGATGCCCAAAATGTGTCAAAGCAATCAGTACTCACTGAGATATTAGTTAATCAGTGCAGGACACTGATCGGCAGATATCTCAGGAACCACCAAACACAGACATTTGCTTCCATGTGCACATGGAAGCTCTCTTCAATACACTTCTGATGACTATAAATAGACCTTAGGGCAATAAGATCCTGTGGAGATACAAGGACCTCAAGGTTTGGCATAACACTGATCTATTACCTATAGATACACATCAATCCTTGAACACAACAAGGACAGCCCCTTATATGGTTAAGTTATTGCTATTTTAGACACAAAAGGACTGCCATATGTA
>Ga0153967_100041_pt1 | contig 88562 bp, 107 predicted proteins | sample TSFL051MetaG_FD_104688 | JGI IMG/M metagenome (GOLD analysis project Ga0153967, IMG submission 104688) | Attine ant fungus gardens microbial communities from Florida, USA - TSFL051 MetaG | ecosystem: Host-associated > Fungi > Mycelium > Unclassified | place: USA: Florida, Paynes | collected...
ATTCATAGTAACTGTTGGAGGCCTCATAAGACTTGAGTGTTATCGACGATTGGGCAGGATGTTTACCTTTGAGATGAGCATTCGAAAGGATCATATGCTTGTCACGTCAGGACCCTATGGTGTAGTTCGCCATCCAGGATATACTGGAATTCTTCTTGTAACCAGCGGAATGTTGCTTTTGCATGCATCGGAAGTGAGTTTATACTGACAGAAAAAATTACTACCATTAATAGCCATTCAACCTATCTCAGGGTTCTTGGTTGAGGGAGAGTGGCGTGCTGAAAATCACAGTGATGAGGATATTCCTAGGACTTTTTTGTGTATTAGTTGCAGCCATTATGCTTGGACTCATGAGACGTATGTCGAAAGAGGACAAGGCGTTATATCTGTTGGCCGGAAAAGAATGGGAAGACTGGGCTGAGAGGGTCCCATATAGGCTGTTCCCTTCCATCTACTGATCGCCCAAGCTTCTATCGATGGATCATCTAGGCTGCTTCCTTTTATCTATTGACTGTACAATATACTGCGTTAAAGTATATTCAATGTCTAATGACCTCAGATTCACCTCAATTGCAATTTACATAAAAAGCTCGGGGCTAAAATTTTGTCAGTAGTTACCATACCAGCAAGCCTAACGGAGGATGAAGGTGCAGGTAAAGAAGGGAAAGCAGATAGACCTATTGAGCAGAACTGGGTCACTTGTCATGACGTGACGTCTTCTACAACGTTCTTCTCTTTCTTTTTATCACATGCTGTCTTATGTCCAAGACATTCTGTTGGTATAAGTAGGTAGAATACTGTAGGCTCACTCGCTACCACACCAGGTGATGCCTGAGGTGAGCTTTAGTTCTATTTATATGTATCTCAGATACTCATTCACGCATATTATTATTATCTTAGGTTATGGGTCCTATTCTTCTGGAGTCGACCATCTAGTCTTTTTTTCATAGGAGAAAATTGCAGGCCCGATTCGAACAGGGACACCCTGGTTGAGGTAGATCTAAATTGGATGTCCAAATATCCAAACGCACGTTTCCGCGGTATAGTGTTGGCTATGAAAACCACGCCGGTTATGCTCCATGCATTTCAAGACCTAGATTCACGGATGCACCCTTTGGAGCTGCTGATGTACCTCTTTCAATGAATTAGACAGATCAAACAGGGTTCCTCGAGACCTCAAATGATATAAAACAAAGGCAAAAAGCAATGTGCACAATTTTATGTAGTGATTGTCAATATAGTCAATGAATTACCCATCTCTCATGACACTACCATGTCAAGTATTCATTCAACATGGATCAAAGGAAGGAAGAGTCAGAGTTAGAAGGCAGAGAATCCGTGATCAGTGGTTATAACAAAGATCTACTGTCAAGAAGAACATAACGCGAAAGGAGAAAAAGTATCAGAAGTGATTTGACAACTGACAAGACACTTTGTACCGTCGCACATCTCAAAGAAGAAATCGAACCGGATGCCTCACGTTTCCTACTTCAAGAAGTCTCTGTCTTTTTACCAAATTCAAATTTACTCGCCCTATTAGTGTTACAAGATCCCTTCAACACGCTTCCTCTACCCTCTTTTCCTCCGAACTGCCCACACTCCGCATGCCTACCTGCTTACTGCCCAGGCACTGCCACTCCCTATATCACTACCTCGTTCCTTAGTGTATACAAACAAGCCCTCACCCTACTGTATCTCTAGCTAGTTCTTAAATAGAACCTCATCCTCGAAACCTTGAACCTTGTCCATCTTCATCACTCTTGAACTAGTTTCTCTTCGAACGGCTGGCACTTTGCATAAGCTGTAACAATTAGATCTGCCAAGAATTGCCACACTGGCATTTTCATCCATTTCACAATTAATTACCAGGGACTATACACCTCGACCTTCACACAATTTGAGACAAGCAGAACATCCCATCTCAAATCACTGATATTTCGAGAGAACAAAGTGCATTACGTGCAAGAGACACCTGCTCTTGGGATGGAATACGAAAACTCGAGGGCAAGTAACAGATTCCTATTATGCGAAATCGCTTGCATTAAAGCATTTGGGTTGCCCAAGTTCCAATGGAAGTTATATCGGAAGGTCCGAGCCTTTGGATTTTGCGATGCATTCATTCGTTTCCATCGTCTAAATCACATCTACTGCCATCACAAACAATGCCCTCTCCTTTCCGTTCAGCTTTCCTTGAGCCTTTACCCAGTCTCCACCGTTCGTTAATCACATCTACTGTATCAAGTCTATTACGTCTCAAAATAGGAGTATATCTTACCGCCCGTTTATAAGCACCTCCACCCAGAGGATACGTCACCGCACCAAGATTCTGTGCTATCGAGTCTAGATCACTCAAAGCTATGGCAGAAATGGAGGAAACAGGGAGATCAGAGCGAGGAGGTCGATGATATTGTTCTGCAGCTTGTAGAAAATGTCGATCGAGCATAGTATACACACGAGAGCGATTCCATTTTGAGTGCAGTTGATGATACAGGTCCGTTTCTGTGCCCTGTCCAGACCGTCTTGCATCTATGTCCATCGAAGATGTGGAAACATCGATAGCTGACTGGCTCCGCCAACTGACATCTTCCTTCGCATAACCACAGTCCCAAAGCATGAGTGGTAAAGCATCAGCCATCTGATACTCAGGTCTCGTATCGACAACTTCCAACTCTTCGTCTTCCGTTGTCGGTTCTACATGAGGAGCGACGTTCATCAGTTTCGTCACTAACGAAGGTTTTTCGAGTCCCGTTCCAATGAGGAAAAGAATCGACACGATATTTCGAACTTGATGGTAAAGGAACGCATTTCCGATGAGATTGAACACATACATCATTTCTCCTCGTTCTCCACCAATGGACAAGTCGATAGGCTCGATATCAGCACGCGAAATGGTCCTCCTAAACTTTGTGATCTGTTTCTGAGCATCGATTTTGCACAAATTACGGAAATCGTGCTCGCCAACGAGATTCGCTGCTGCTTCGCGCATTACAGATATATCGAGAGAGTGAGAGGAGAAAAAATATTTGTAGTGTCGATATTGGCATGAAAATCGCGCTGAGAATGTCGGTGCGACTGGACCCCAAGCCAAAACTCGGATAGTGGGAGGTAAGAGGCGATTGAGAACACCAACGTAGTCGAGTTCTAGTCGCTGTTTCGCCTGTGCTGGTGGTCTTGAGAGGTTTAATGTCCCAGGTAGCTCAGAATCCTCCAAAACGTCTTCCACTTTTTTCTTCTCCTCCACCTCCCCAAGTGCACTCCTGACCCACAACGAAATAACCTGTCCGGCAGCACTTACGCCCTTATCCGTCCTTCCACACTTCTCCCATTCACATCCCTCCAATCCTCGACTAGGATCAACCAACCTCGCCTTCGCCATCGCATCAAACAACACATTCTCCACCGCCGGTGTTTGTGAAGCATGAGTAGTTTGATACGCAAGTCCACCGTACTTCCAACCTGAATAGCAGAATTTGAGCGCGATTTTGCGTTTGTGATGTTGCGCAAAATTGAATGTCTTAGATTTCGGTGAAATTATGGCAGGAAGATCGGGCAACACGTCGACATGGACGACGTTAGCTGTAGTGGGATTCGTAGGTGTATTTGTTATAGACGAGGAAGAATGCAGTAAAGTAGCAGATTTCGAATCCTCGAGGGCAACAAGCCTCTCAATAAGCTGTTCACGAGTCCACGTCTCGTAATTTGAGCGCTTGGTAGTCATAGCTCTTCGGAAAAGAAGAATAGATAAGCTGGAAATGTATCGAAAATTATATGTCATGCACTGCAGAAGTTGCCATCACCTCGAACCAGGTAAAGAATATAAGAGGATATGGAGGAGTCAGTTCAAATAACCTGGTAATGTCACTTCACCTACCAACTATCATATTCCATAATCATTATTACAGGCAGAGGGTACTAAGAATAAGAATTTGGGGAATGACCTTGTGTATCTGAGTGATAGATGTGGACACTTCAGCCAGACATTGGGAGTAAGTGGCAGACGCTAGAAACAATTGGTCTGTGTTACTTTCCCGAATTCTAGCCCACATTAATCATAGCAGATGAGAACCCAAAGAAATCTATGATGAAGCATGTATAGAAAAGTCAAGTACCAACTAAATCTAAATATCTATATCTATGTCTGTGTGCGAGTAAGTAAATAATCAAATCAAGTAGAAGTAATCGCACTACCACCATCACCACCCTCACCACCTCTCCCCTCATGAGAAGAAGTATGTGCTCTCCATGATATTTAGGACTTCAAATTTTCCCTTCTGCGGCAAAGGCGGTATCAAATCTGCGAGGGATACAAATTTGCCTCCCAATTCTACAATTGCAGCCCTCTGTTTCTCCTTCTTCTCCATCACAACCTTCGTCTGAAATGACTCTCCCTCTTCTTCTTCTGTTATTTCTGTTCCTTCTTCGTCCGCCTTGACATCTTGGGAATCAGACACCAGTTTTTGAGCATCGACGCTATCAAAATCGTTCAACAGATTTCGAACTGCATCTTGATCCTTGACGGCTCGCGATTCATCAACAGTTGATATGTCTTCCCCTACGACGACCAACTTTGACAATGTCGTGAGTGATTTGGCTTGTTCGGGCGTTGCATAGATCTGACTTCCAGCTTGGGCGAGCTTATTGGCAAGGCCGGAGGATAGACTCAGGAGAGGAACTTTATAACCCTGATATTGTTGCAGGAACTATGAAAAGTGAGATCTTTTTCAAAAAAAAAATGAGCGATTTGTACAACATACCTCCTTGAGAAGCACTTCCAGAATCGGCAATTGGTGAAGCGAAACGAACGTTTCTCGGATGATTGCCGACATCGCATCAACATCGTTCGCATGTGTCCAGTACGAATCGTGAACTGAAGCAAATGTCAATCCCTGATTCTATGCCAGGACCGTAATTTGTGAACACATTTCCATAGAACAGAGATAGAGCTACAACCCACTTTACACTCAAGCGCAGTCAGGATCATATGTGTCGCATCCAAACTATGGATGTAATTAGGTGGGAATGCGGAAGCTTGTTTCACCGAATTGACTGCAGACGCAACATTACCCAGACAGGAATAAACGCCAAAGACTGACGTACCTTCAGCTATCAGATTCGGATCCGAGATATACACAGTCTGAAGTGCCGTCATCACTTGCTTCCTGACTGTCTTCCTGTAGGGCTGAACAATCGGCAGCCCAAGCGGCGTAGTCCATCTCACACTCGCCATCTGTTCCTTCTTCACCAAATCCATGGGCAAGACGTGCCGTTTCTTTCCCCTCCGCTTCGGTGCTTTAGGTTTGTCAACTTGAGCCGTTTCCGATTTTGCTGTTTCAGATTTTGCTGTTTCAGTGTCTTCTTTCCCTTTTGCTGTTTCAGTGTCTTCTTTCCCTTTTACTATTTCAGTGTCTTCCTTCGCTTCCTCTGTCTGTTCAGGAACTTTCGCCTGCCTATCGATTATTCCTATATATTCACTCATAAGTTCCGGAATACGTTCTTCAGGGATAGATTTGGATATGAGTCGTGCACAGAGGTTAAGCCAGTTCTGAATAGCTTTCGCTCCAGAGAAAAGGTTGCCGATACATCCCAACACAACATGAGCGAGATAACAGGCAGCAAGCCAACAATCTTCTTCTGGTATATTTCCAAGATCTTTGAGTTGTTTCTCGATCTGATCGCGCGCACCAACATAAGTCACTCCATACACCGTTGTCATGACCTATCCAACCCAACCCAACTTGTGTCAGCGCAAGAGCTCTTGAAAAATGAAAAAGTGAAGAAAACATACGGTCTGCTTAACAACCTTCCTCGTAATCTTTCCCTGCAACATTATTGCATAGTACTGCCCCTTCAACACATCCTTCTCAATAACCTCCTCGACCATCTTCCCAACATGACTATACACATCACTCGGTTTCTCTCCCGCAACTAGATTCACTTGTTGCGCTCCAATTGTATCTCCACCAAGCGCAGCATAATGCTGTAACCCATTACAGGTCCCATCTTGATGCACAGGTAAACTCGATTCATACGCTTCTGGATCTCCGGATTGATAAGCAGCATGTAAATCCATACACGCAGCGAGAAATTGCCATGGATCTCCTGCACTGAACCACCACCTCGGACCATCCAAAGGGTTCGTAGCAGCTTCAAGAATTTGATCCGTATGGTCGTCAACCCATTTCACGCGTTCCTCAAAAGCAGCTTTATCAAATCCATACAAATTAGCGATGTGGATCTTGAGCCATTGTAAACCTTTGGGCCCCAATACTTTGCTTTCACCGAATGTGAGGAGACCACGGCATAGATCATCACCAATGTGATTGAGATGTGCCGGTATAGGGTATGCACGACCACGGAAGTCAACGTTGTGAGGGAAGTAAAACGTCTCATTCAGGAACTATCAGGGCAAGATAAAATCACTTCCACGATCGCAAGGATGTGAGAACGACTTACTGCCCGAGCAATCTCCAGCTTATAATTCACACTACATCTGTCCGAATGATTGTTTGCTTTGGCCTGGTTATACGCTTTCTGTCTCTGGAGAAACACCTTCTTTTCCTTCATATCCGTAGTATAGTTGGGCGGAAATTCCGGTTCCGGCTTGTCGTAAACTGCAGGTGGGATTTTACCAACCCTCTCACCAGAATTCCACACCTGGATCACCACATCAAAAATTTTACGATTGATTTTCCATGGTGTAGAACCTAGCACATCGAGCCCAGCATACACGTATTCAAACTGACCATTTTCAGAAGCTTGTTTGATGTAAATGCGCTGCTCTTCGGAGTCCTTGTATCGCATGACGGGAGCTATAGATGTAACTTGAGTAGCAAGGAAGCAAAGGAAGGAAAAAACACACTTTTACTGTCCAAGTAACCTCCCCTATTGTAACTCGTCCACGGTTCAGGTTGTACAAGCATAGGTAAATGTCTAGGATGAAGAGTGTCTTTCAAATGATCATGCGCCAGTCGTTCAGAAACGGCCGGATTCAATCTTATCACGCCAATTCTGGAACCACGCTCATACTCGATTGTATGATAGAATGCGGGTTGCATCTCTGAGCTGTTCAAAGAAATGAAGGACGCATTGTATGGGATCAAATGACAATGACTTACATAGTCTTGCCTGTTTTTTTATCAATAGCCGTCCTCTCGACCTCCGCAACTTCCATCAAACAATCCACCAAAAGCCCACCCACTGTTGCTCTAGTCACTTGCGACCATCCTGGCCCCCAACCGTCAAGCTTCTCCAAACGCTTTGCAGCGGTCAGTCTCCTATTCCGCATCTTGTTGTACAGCACTTCAGAATAGATGCTCAGATCCGTTGAAGTTGCTGTAGCAGTGAACAGTCCAGGTACTATTTCATCTCGGGCCCACTCCTCATACACATCTGCAGACAACCTGGCCTTCGATACCTGATGCCGCTTCGAGGCCTGTGCTCTGTACTCCGCTTCCACTGCCTTCCCAACCGAAACGACGGCCCTTGTAGTCTTCATCCCATCCGTCAATCCACCAGACCCCTGTAACCTCATTATCTCTAAGATTGTGATCAAACTCAGCCTCTCGACTTTCACCAATTGCAAAAATGATCTCAGCAGGGAATGGTTTTTGTTTTCTTTGATTCGGAGCTTGTCTTGCATAGCATCTCCATGAATTTTTTTCTTCTTTTTACCCTTTTTTGCGGCAGAGGCAATCTCCTCCCCGATACGACTGCGGAGCTTTTGGTGCCAAGTCCACATCCAGGTTTGGAGAGAGTTGGTTTTGAGGGCGGGGTTCATCATACCGATAGAATCGAATTTTTCAGCTTGTTGTTGGAGACGTTCAAGAGCCACATCGTAAGCGGATTTCTCCAGTTGTCTTTGGCGCGCTATGGCATCTTCCGATAGGATACGGCGTGTGTCATTCATTGTTTCAAGATGGCGGCGGAGTTGGGCAATGTTAAAGGGGACGTCAGGTTCTTGAGTGAGGTTACCTTGGTCATCGTATTTCTATAGAGTTATGTTAATGCTGACGAGCCTTCCGGGAAGTATGGCTACATACAGCTTCACGCATGACAGGGTTGACCTGTGGAACATCCTTAAGGGCATCTTCTGACAGGACAAACACTTGAGCTTGGCCAAGCTCTGAAATCATTTCAGGGATGTTCAAATTAAGGGCAGACTGAGAAAGTGTTTTTATGGCTTGTGTCACAGATTTTTCGCTGTCAAACACGGTCTCTCTAATTACGAGGGTAGGAGAAATCTTGCGCGAGTGCATTTTGAACAGAAGCTCGGAGGCCATCGGCAACTTGACCTGTGTACTTGGTCGTGATGTCGGGTCGTCGAGATCTTGAGACTCCCAATTATAACTATTGGTCGGGGATAACTCAGGGGAATAGAAATCACGAAAGATAGTGAACGCTTACTGCATCCAGATCTGGAGCATGAGTCCATACGTCATCTGGTCGGGAGCTACATTCTCTGCTCCGCTCTCAAGAATTTCGTAGAGGTCATAAATTTCCCCTAGCCATTGGTCCTGGTTCTCAGGCTCTTTCTGGGTAGCCATACCAAAGTACGCTTCAATGAACGCATTGTACACACCGACTTCGAGCAGTGATTTCGTTTCCCGCTTCCTCAGTTGAGAGAAGATGGCCTTTGCACGAGGAACATCGAGCGAGTTATGCAGGCACGTCTCCATGATGCTCATGTTCTCCTGGGTCATCGTATCAGTGAACCATGAGTTGTCGCCCGACGTGCCCGGCGGCAGGGGTGGGGGCAAAACAGTATATTTTTTGTCCCGAGAAAGAAATTTTTCGAGGTCAGTGAGAATGCGTTCCTCATTTACTGGTCGAGTTGGAGGATGCTTGGTGTTGAGGAAGGCCGGGTAGGGGATGCTGGCATCCTGGGTCGCGAGGCCAGGAGACTTGGAGGGGTGAGACGGCGTCGTGTACAAACGCTCGGGACGGGGAAGAGCCTGTTTGGACAGCGCAAACACTGTCTCCAATCCTCGTGTTGTCCGTCGCAACATATGCGTCCTAGTCTGCAGAATCCCTTTTCTTAATTTTTTCTTTCTATCTCACGTGATACGCTGTAAGCGCACGTGCAGAGGCAGTTTGGGATTCAGCATTTCTATTCCGCAACAAGCAAACTAGTACTAAGACGCGGAGGGCTACAAAGAGCCCAATGTCTGGGGCATATCTACGGAAGGAAGGAGTATGGTGTGGGCGAAGTTGAATGGTGGAAGGGGGACGTGCAGAGGCCTGATGTAATCCCAACCCTTCTCAACCACCCAGCAAAGTGAAGGTTTTAGACTCGGTGAATTATCTTTCTTTTGAATGTCACGAAAAGAGAGGTATTATGTGATAGTAGATTTACTATCTACCATACAGAACCAGCTATCTCCAAGAAATGACATCAACAACAAATTAACCCAAGCTATTGAATCACAAATTTACGGTCATCAATTCCTTCCTCAGTCGACCTTGACTATATAATTTGGTATCACAGGTTGATATGATTGGAAAAAGCTTGATTGAGTATGTTCTCGGGAAAAGGGAAAAGTTCTGAGTACTGTGGAAGACTTAATGAAAGTAGAAGATATAGCTAGTTACTTTTTCGGACAGTGTCTGTAATCAAAAATTGTACATTGAGGCGACGAATAGCAGGGTAAGTCAACTTCTTAGAAGTGGTATGATCCCCACTGACAATTGTAGGTCGTTTTGGTGTTGTGGTTCATCTCCTACTTCGAGTCTGGAAACCAACACTGAGATCGTTGTCTAATCAACCATAAATGGTAATATAATCACTCGTGGAACCAATACCAGCAGACAGTGTCTTGAGTCACTTGTGTTCAGCTGACATTGATTCTGGAACTGATACATCTTTCTTCCATCTCACGGTAGATGGAGCCAGGGTGATAGACAGGTATACCGCCGCAAGGAAGGCATCAACGAGGAACAAATTCTCAGACATTGGATGCCCTGATTCATAATCGGCAAAGCCATCGATGGGGAAGTCCTAGCAATATAAATGGGGTTCTTGTACATTTCTTCAACTCGTTGGCTCATGTTCAGTTCTTTCATAACTTGTCCGTTCTTGGTGTTTGCCTTGCTGTGCTCTCAAACTTCGTTCGGAGCGATCGTGCACCAAAGTTTGGATGTTTTACCATCAGATATCAAATACGATTTCATTGTCGTCGGGGGTCAGTCGACAGTCTTTAAATACACGAAACTCTGTTTTGATTCGAATAAGGTGGCGCGGGCGGCACGCTAGTCGCATCTCGGCTCGCAGAAAATCCAAGCTGGAAAATCCTGCTAGTTGAAGCCGGAGGCTCGTGAGTCAGCTCGTCCTCGAGGACTGCACCCGCATACTTATTTGGATAAGGAATACTGAGGTCGAGGAAATACCCGTACCTGGACTCTGGACAACACTCGAAAATTCCAGCATAGATTGGAATTACACAACAGTCCCCCAAGTAGGCCTCGATGATCGAGTTTTGGTTTATCCAAGGGCTAAAGTACTTGGTGGGTGTACCTCCCACAGTAAGTTAAGGTCGTCGATGTGATATACAGAGCTACATTTAATTCGATACTCAGATTCTATGTTATACACCAGAGGATCAAAAGGTGAATGGGATCAATACGCGAAGATCGGCGGCAATGAAGGTCTGAGTTGGGATAACATTTTACCTCTCCTAAAGAAGGTGAGCAATCCTACAAGTCCAAGTGCTGATCTCATCTGTGAATGGATAGGCAGAAAAGTTTGTGCCTGATCTCCAAAATCATAGTGACGCAGGCCACTATGACCCAGCATTTCATGGAACGAAAGGGCAATTGTTCACACAGGCGACATATTCAGACCACCCCTTCAACGACATGATCATCAGATCTTCTAGAGAATTGAGCAAAGAATTCCCTTTGAACCTTGATTGGAATGACGGCGAGCTCATCGGAACCGGTAGATACCTTTTTTCTCCTTTTCCATATTGCATGAGAGAGATATTTAATATTTTCGCCTATAGGCTGGAATCAATATACCGTCGACCCAAATTTTGAGCGCAGCAGTGGGGCAACTGCATTCCTGAGTCATACCGGGAATAATGTACACATACTTCTCAATACACAAGTGACTAGGGTCATTCCTATCAGGCAGGACAGCACTGAATTTCGAGTAGTCGAAGTTGGTTCTGGCGTTAATGGTAGATCCAGAAGAATTGTAGCCGGGAAGGAAGTGATTTTAGCAGGTGGTGTATTCGGAACGCCTCATATTCTCCTGCACTCTGGTATCGGGAACCGAGAAGAGCTTGAGGTAGCAGGTGTTGAAACTCTCGTCCAAAACCCGAGCGTGGGGAAGAATTTGACCGATCATGTAGTGGTGTTGATGTCCTTTTCAACCAACATACAAAAGACAAGGTGCATTTTCTTCCCCTTCTGGAGTGCATCAAGTTCAATATGGTATAGCTTCGACCAGGATGTGGCCCTGGAAGAATGGAAGACAACAAGGACTGGACCTCTCACCCGACCTTTCGAAATGGATCATTTGACTTTTGTCAGACTTGCAAAGGATGCACCACCATTCAGGAAAGAAGGGTTCCACGACCCATCACCTGCAGAAGACTCTGCTCATATTGAAATTTCCTTTCGCACAATATCTGATCCAGATACAGATTCTACCCAAATCAACTCCACTTTACAGTTGAACGTCGTTAATATTCATCCTGTATCCCGTAAGTGTTTGCATATCTGTCATATACTCTGATCTCTTATAGTGCGTAGGCGGCTCTGTAACAATACAGAATTCAGACCCATTTATATATCCTTCCATTGACGTTCGTTTCCTCGCTGAAAAAACAGATGTATCAATCTTGCGCGAAGGTTGTCGTAGGGCTCGCAGGTTATTCTCTGCTCCCGCATTCGAAGGATCTGTTTTTGGATCAGTCATTCCACCTGAAAACGTAACATCTGACCAAGACTTGGAAGATTTCTTAAGAAACGGGGTTCGTTCCTTCTTGCACGGTGCTGGTACCGCTTCTATGTCCCCTAAGAATGCAAATTGGGGAGTTGTCGACCCAGATTTTCGGGTCAAAGGTACCACCGGATTGAGGGTAGTTGATGCATCTGTTCTTGTGGGTTTCTTCCGATGTACGTGTGAAATTACTGCTGAAAGGTGTTTGACAGCCCTTCCTCCCAAGTGGACATCCGCAGGCGGTAGTGTACGGGTTTGCAGAGCGGGCTAGCATTGTAATTTCCCGAGATTATATGTGATTGAGTTTGAGTTCTGCTCCTCTTGTTTTTGTTTTTTGTTACATCACCGAATATATTTCGAGGTTGTCATCGGACTCACTCAAATAATTTCAGAATTGAAAAAATCACCCCCATTTTGATGACTCCAGTCCTCTTTTCGATCGAAAATTTGTTTTTTGCATTGATCTTTTATGTACATCTTGACAAAGAGAACCTCACTGTATCCCGAGGTCCAACTTTCGTTGTCGGACTTCAAGTATGTACATCGATCGCTCGTCTCTTGATATATTCTAAACTTGTGTAGTTGGACTTCGGGTTGATCTACCCTTCTCACCTTACCGTCATTCCTTGTACTTCTCCCCTCCCATCAAAAGACCACAACATTAGAATTCCTTTGATACTTACCTTGTTTTAAAATTTGTACTGTTTTCGTGTAGGATAACCACTCAAGATCCTTAATCTTCTTGATATGCTCTTGATCTCCTCATAATTGATCGTCTGAGCATCTTCATCTGCTACATCATTGTCTAAGTCAAGAGAACTAGGCATGCCTTCAAGATTTGATTGCAAGTTGACATTAGATCCATGTTCGGACTGCTTAGGATCAAAGGAACATATCGTAGATTTTTCTTCGAGCCCAGTCGTATTTTGATAGTGTTTTTCAGGCCATCCGTGAGTCATCATGAAGTGACAAAAGATAATTGATGAGTTGTGTTAATTTTCTAGAAAAGGTCAAGTTTGTTGTCCGTATATGTATTTTTTTTATTATCAATTGGTTTCTGCCTTCATTTACAAGTTGGTTAAATTTTGCGATCATTGCCAATTATCAAAAAATTTAGCTTGTGGAAGTTGTCTAGATATACCCAGAAAAATCTATTCAAACAATTTTCAGCATTCAAAAGTGACTGTGAATGCAAAAAATTGGCCGTGAAAATTAATCTTTATGATACTTGTGGAAAATGAAATTTAATCCACATTAGGCAATCAAAGCCTCGATTTTGATCAACAAGCCTATTTTTCTACAATCCTTCAAAAACATAGAAAATGTCAAACACATACACTTTACAAGTATCTGGCAATGTTCAAGGATTATTGAAGCATTATTTTTTAATAAAAATTGAATCCAACCATATTATTTTGTTGGAATGCTGCATTTGTTGATTGCTAAACAAACACTACATTTGTGGACAATCAAACTCTATCACGATTATGTAATGGTTATTGCACCAAGTTTGATTTACCACGTTTTTATTACCCAAAAAGTCGATTAGTCAATAATGGGTGGTGAAGCACATTGTAGTGCCTTTACACTCCGGCTGAAAATGAGATTTTCCTATTTTCAGTCTGTGCACTGCTTGGTATGGACGACCACGTTACTCCAGTAATTGTCTCCCGCTTGAGTGATGCTAGGCGCGACCACGAAAGTTTCATGCAGCTTGAGGAATACACCAGACCCCAAGACGACCACCCCGGCTTAGAATGACCATTTTCCTCTGGCATCACGATATCTTACGGGCTTGGACGCCGCATTTTATAGACCACAATGTCTGACTGTAATGTCTTCGGCCATAATTATCCCTGAACATCAGATACATGATTCCTCCATTCTGTGTTCGGTTTAGCTGGCTCTCATCTTAGAGCTGATTACGAAACTGGCTTTTCCATGAATCCTAGTCGGAATCGGCTTACCTGCGAGAGCCAGGATCAACTTGGCGAATATGGGAGTGGAATAATACTACCAGGCGCGATGAGCCCATATGGGTCAGTGGTCGTGGGGCTCAATGGAACATGATACCAGCCCTCGCAGAATAGACAGAGAACGAGTGAATCCAGCCCTGGAGGTTCTGATTTGCAAGGAAAAGTGTGCTCATTGTTTGGTCGTCTATAGATATGATAGATTTTGCAGAACTGTTGTTGGGAGCCGTGAGAACGAGGAGTTACCGATGAGAAAAGGTGACTGCGAACGACAAAGTGATTCGGAAGACTCGGCAAGCAAATGAAACGTTTCCCTGAATGGAGGACTAGAGGTAGATTTGCTGGGGCACTCGCACATCGTATGATTGCTTAATGTATCCAATAAACTTCGTATTAATCATGAGAAAAAAATTGAGGCTGAGAAGTATGAATATTACCTTTATTTCTGATGTTAGGCCAAGATAACGAGCGTTCTGATCAGCTCTAACCATCCACTACCATCATACGGTTCGGCTCTTCACCATGGAATCCTTAATCAATGATAAATTCAACAGCAACTACATTCCGAACAGCGAGGAAGTTGCTGCTATCAAAGAGTTGCTCGTTGAGCCTGACAGGAAGATCCTTGGTATTGATGAAGAGATCGGGGATATCACAACCCAATTGGAGAAGTTGTCGAAAGAAAAAGAAGATCTCGATAGACAAATCAAAGCTCACAGGTTACTCATATCTCCAGCGCGTTGTTTATCCCCAGATGTCATACGGCGAATCTTCTTCTACTGTCTACCATCGGACCGAAATCCTGTCCTGAGTAGTCGGGAGGCCCCTCTCCTTCTGGGTCATATCTGCAGTCAATGGAGACATATCGTCCTTGCTACCCCCAGTCTCTGGGCGGCAATCCACATTACTATTCCAACAGATCTTGTGCCAATGCCACCACCACTGGGTGATGCTGTTCCTGTTCTACAGGCCAACCATGCAGCTCGCACCCAGGCTGTGACAGCTTGGCTTAGTCGCTCAGAGCCTTTTCCGCTTTCATTATCAATTTATCACTCCAGATTCGACAGCGCAACAGGTAGCCCCATTTATCAGTATCTTGACGTGATCCTGTCCTTTATGACGCGATGGAAACAAATTCATATATCCGTTCCTCATCAAGTCTGGAATGACTTTCTTCCTCGTATCCGAGCAAGCGATGTGCCATTACTGGAAAAGATCCACTTTGACAGTGCCATAGGCCACCACAGTGTGTTAAATTCACCTGATATGAGCCCAAGGAGGGAAAGCGGGATTTTCAGAGCACCAAAGCTCCGCTCAGTCTCATTGGTTCAGTTCGAGCCACATGTCTTTCACCTTCCTCTTTGTTGGAATCAACTCACCGAACTCAACCTTTCTGGATCAATCCCTACTTGGCGAGCAATAGAAGGTCTTTCTATCTCCGAAAGTCTAGCTGTTCTAACCTTCTGCCCTAATCTCGAGTATTTCAGCGTACATTTGTCGTTTACTGGGTTTACTGCCCTTACGAATAGCGATTACGGTCTACCGAGAGTGACAATGACCAAGCTCTTTGGATTAGCTATCACTGAGACCAACAATATTGATTCTTCTCCCTTCTTTTACCATATAACAGCACCAGTCCTAAGACATTTGAAGTTCCGTCGCACTTCACCGGGTTCATACATCAATCCCCCAGATTTTACGCAATCCCATTCGTTGAAGTCAATCCACATTCCTTTGGAGGTGTTCATCCGCCGCGTCAACAAACCTATCGAAGAGTTTGAGCTAGATGCTCTTTATATGTCCGAGACGGATGTACTAAAATGTTTATCACTAATGCCGGGTTTGAAAAAATTATCACTGTGGAGTGGCAGATCGACAGACACTACCGTGAGTCCCCATGCAACACCAACTATTCCATCTTGGGAGAATTCCTTGTTCAACTTCGATGACAGAAATTTGAAGAGATTCGTACCTGGTTTTGACAAGGATGACAAAAGAAATCGTTCGCCTACTAAAGAAATCATCAGCTGGGGCACACGGATGGAAAGTCGTCCGTCTCCGCCCTCACCTCCGGCTCCATACATACCCCCCAGCCAATTTGACAGCTTTCCTCTTCCTATTGTCATATCCACTCCTGCTTCTCCTGATCCTGATCCTGCTGAAAAATCGAGCGCAGCTGAAGGATCCATTGATATCACATCTCACAATACCGAATTCAACGTCCGTGGAAGTGATGGTGCCCGTGATAGGGCTCTCAGTGATAGATTGTCCAATGACGGGGCCTATGAAACTGCTTCACCATCACTACTAGATTCACTCTCAAGAGACAAAGGAAAATCATGCACCACAGGATTAAAGTCAGTTCTTGAGTCGGGCTCAGATTCGATAGACGTTATGGTAAATGAATCAGATTCGTTGTGTCCACTCCTTGAGAGTTTCCAGTGTTCCAGGGCAAACTTCAGTGATGAGATCATGTTGGCCTTCCTTCATGCACGATCATCCCTTACTTCCAATCTATCATCCTCTTCTCCATCATCACTGGTGTCAAACATTAATTCTGAGCCTTCATTCGATACCTATCAAAAGATTGCGCATCTTCGCGAATGTAAAATTTGGTTTTCGATTGGTCGCCAACAGAATAGTGGAACGAAGGAGAAGTTGGATGAAATTCGCAAAGCAACAGGGATATCTTTGGAAGTGAACTATCCACCTAATCCCATGGCTGCAGATTGCAGGAGGTATTCACCATATGAAGGGCTACCGAGTGCACCTATCCTGGGAGTGGCTCCTGGAATTAACGCAGCCCATATTCATACTGCGAGCTGGGGTAGTGGTGAGCCAGTATTTTTGTATAGTGCAACCTTCCATTAGATGTTTTATCGAACATCCTTTCCTTTTTTTCCATACACGTAGTCAACGTTTGAGTGATTTTCGAACCGTTCATTCCCCACAAATCAACAGCTCAACAGCTTCACAAACTGTATACGTAATAAATTGATATAAAAAATGGGTACCCTATCAGTCCCGATCTACACAAGTCACTGGACACAATCGTCCATAAGACATAAAACCACAGTCATTAGATAGTGTTCAAAGAACCATCAGGATAGTGTATGAGAGGATATCAAACATTTTTCCAGAGTACCCAATTGAGGGAAGAAACGGAAAATTGTGATCAAATACGATGGGCGGATGAATGCACACGTTCTCTTTAGAGCAAATGACATTCACTTCAACAAGTGGCATGCTCTATTCCGGAGCTCAGCCTTCTCGATAATGATATTTTATAGAAGGAAACCTTCAATTTTTGATCACACAACTAAGACGATTCTCCTGGCTTTAATCTTCCACTAGTTATCGCGGAATGACATCAAGATGTCATGGAAACACCATTTCTTGGAGTATTCGCTCAGATATAATGGAGAATGTAGGTATAAATCTAAGTCTTTCTTCCTTTCCCCCATTCCCTGCGCGCATATATTTTATTGTGCTGCGTCACTAGTGCTATCATCGAATCAGGTCCAATCCATGACCTACATTTCCTCTTCTTTTTTCGCGGATCAGAGAGTATTAAAACAAAAGGAAAGGAGAAAAATAAGTGACCCTGCCTATTTATTTGATCAGGGACCTGTATGTACAGAGCTGAGACCGTGTCTTGAGAACACGCATGGGAAATTTGAAGTCAAAAAATCGGCACTGAGATTCTGTGCCGAGGATCTACATCATGTCATTATGAGAATTGGTTGTAGTATGCGTGAAATTTTCTAGGGAGAGGCGAATATGTCAAGCCTATATTAAGCAATTGAGAAAGAAGGCTGCTGGATGTACTAGGATATGTCATATGAGGAGAAGAATACTAGATAATGCATCTACGATACCAATGCAAATTTGAATTGAGTCTCGAAAAGAGAGGAACGTCTTCATGTCAGGCGATTTCTGCCAACAAATTGATCAGAAAACACGAAGAAGCAGTAAAGACAATAAGAGCGAAAATCCTAGGGTCATAAAAACAAATAATCTCAAAATTAGTTGAAATTTCATGTGGATCCAGAAATGTTTGATCTCACAGAGAAGCATAATAACGAGTGATTGAGGCACTGTCTCGCGCTCGATTTCCCCTAATGATATGATCTTGTACCCATTATCATTCCAGACTTTGGCTACAGCAGAAGGCTTCTTGCTAATGAAGAATGCTATGGAGGTGTTCTTCAGTTCCATGCTAAAGCCAAGACATGGAGCGGCCATTCACAGTTTTGGTCAGAAGAAAGCTTCCGGACTTGAATTCGTTATGATGGACACTGTAGATGAATCTCTGCAAAGTTTAGTTGCAGAAGAATGCTTCCCAGTAGGATGAAATAGAGTCACTTGAGCCTCAGTGATTTGTGCTCAGAAAATCAGTTATGATTTGTGTTAAAACACAGATCCCTCCCCAAAAGAATTAAATACAAGTCAAAATCGAATCCAAGCGATCAAAGACATCCTTTTGCGCAGCAGCCGGTGCATCCTCCTTCGTATTCGCATCGATCACACTAACAGTCGCAAAACATCCAGCTCTCGAAACCGTCGATTCGTCCGGCAGATTATTCGTCTCACACCTTGTTGTATCAACACCTGAGGTACTACCAACCAATCTGGTAGCAACCCATCTGAAATTTTCCGTACTATTCCCGCAGGCAGTTATGGAACTAAAATTGATGTTGATGGTGAAACCTGTAGGAACGATAGGAGAGGAGGCACTACCAGAGAGGTAGGTTGAAAGAAAATTGAGGATGAGAGAACTGTAGATGTTGGCACTAATAGTAGAGGAGGAGTTGGGCGAGGAAGTGAGGGTGGTGTAAATCACGGTGGAACCAGAAGCACCGGAGAAGGCGAAAGATGGGACGCCTTCTTTTGCGGCTTCACAGGCAGCTCCGCTGTTAAATTGGGTGAGATCAAATAACATATACGATGGAAAGACCCTAACACTGTGCCCGAGCCAGTGATACCACTGCCCAAATTATCTGATACATATATCAGTCTCGCTAGGGCGAACGAGAGTCACACAGTTGACTGATTCTTACTACCAATGTTGGATCCACTGATAACGAAATCAGGATTGTCACCAAAGCGAGCTTGAGCGAAGTTTTGGATACCGAAACGCACGGCATCAACACTAGATAAGTTGGTGCTTTTCAATGTAGACGTCGAGCATGAATTTTGAGAAACGCACGGGAAACCATTCACATAATGGATATTAGCTGGGTATACACAATCAATCACTTCAATCACCACCAAGGGATGAAAAAGATACATACGATCGTTGGAATCTGTGCCAGTGGGAGGAGAACCAGAGGGACAAGTATTGAATTGGCAAGGGTTGGTAAGGGTAGTAGGAGTGGTGGTACTAGAGCCAGTGCCGGATTTGTCCACAGCCGGAGCGGAGAGAATGACCTATAGATATCTATCGTCAAAGTGTGTGTACGAAATTGTTCAGGGAACCTATACCTGATAACCAGCAGTCCTCAACATATTGTACTCATCACGGAGTTGAGCAACTGCCCAGCCATCATCGTTAGTGAGTACGATATTTTGAGCGGTGGCGCCTACGACAAGGGTAGTTAAGGCGAGGATTCTAGCGAACGTGAATTTCATATTTTCGATACAATTGATAATTAGTAGAGACCTCTTTTATAGACTTGAAAAAGGCGTGCTTCTGATTCTTGACAAACTTTTGGGGACAGTTCAGCAACGTTCGTCCTTATGCATGGGAAGGCTTCCCACTGAAATTTCAGCTGGCAATATATTCAGACAACGTAACATTCTGAAGAATGAATCTATCTTTATACGGGCATAAATCAGATTCTTCGTGCGGTATTCTGCCTCTGCCCGCCTAGACAAGGCCGAAGCACAGAAGGAACGTGCAGACCGTGACTTTATTGAACAATGAATGACCTTGAGAAATCTTCCATTCGAGAAGATGACCCAACTTGACACATCAACGAACGCTTCCACCCCAGCAAAAAAAATCACACGTAGCTACAATGCTGGCAAAACAGATCCATTAATTTCAATATCATGGGTAATCTAGTGATGGCCATGATCTGGCTTCGGAACATCAGCCTCAAGGAATGTCAGGAACTCGTCGGCACCGCCAGCATCCTCTTGAGCAGTCGCAGAAGACATGGAGACAGGAGCAGAAGTAGGTTCTGCAGCATCGTAGACGTCGAGCTGTGTGGAGAGGTCGGCAGTGACGTTGGGTATCTGGGGCGAAGGAGGAAGAGAGAACTGTTTCACCACACCGACATGTGCATCCTTAGCCTGATTGTTCTATCAGTATAGTAGAATCTGATTGTATCTTGTACATACTATGGGTGGAGGCTGGTAACCCTGAAGCGCACGGATGTAAAGATCCTGGACAGGATCTACGGGTATATTCGGGATTGGATCTTTGCCATGAATTAATAACACTTACCCTTTCGTGCAACAGTAGACGAGTAGAATGTACGGGTGCGTGACGCTTGACGAGCCTGAGATGATCCTGTCAGCTACAAGAATTGTAGGGAGACCGACAACGTACGGCAGCGGCCGTAGCTTGCCTGAGGATGGTAGACATGGTGAAAAGCAGAACGTGACTGAACGTGACTGAGACTCGCGCTCCAGAGTAAATGTCGCGAATAATCCCCAACTTGGACCACAACATGCTTACTCGTCTCACCGTTGTTCGTCGTCTTCCTCAAACCTTCGGCACTCGCCTCTATAGCAGCATCCGCCCTGAGGGAAGTGTTGCCCAATCTAAGGAATTCAGGTATGACGGTCAAATCAATTTACGACCCTTCCGGTCTGAGATTTCATAGTAAGAAGGAAAAAGCCCATGAAGGTGAGTCTGCTCCTTGTTCTTTTACTTTCAAATGTTCATGGTATTTTGCAGATCAATTTATCCGCCAACACGAAAAAGAGCAACTCCGAAAACTCAAGGCCGATGTATTTGACTTGATTCCTTCTTTCGTTAATGTTATTCTTACCCTTTATTTACCCAGATCGACAAAAAGAAGGCTGAACTTGTGCGTGTGTCCAGGCTTAAATCCTAACTCGGATACAAGCCCTTTTAAATTCTTAGGACACGCTGGAGAAGGAGCACGATCAACTTGCCAAGCAAGACAAGAATTAGATACAACAGTAGGCCGCTATTTCAGTCTTGTGCATAGCTCCTAACTTTGTATCATCTAGGCAATAGTCTGCTCTCACTTGAGTCATCGTCTGAGGCGAAGGGAATTTCTAACATTCATGTGCATGTCTTCCCAATTATACTTCAGAAATTGATCAATCTTCTGCTGGGTTTCTGCAGTCAAGGGGGAACTACCCGATTTTTGAACTCCTGAGTGCAGATTCGAGTTTCATTTGAGCCTTGACTTACGTCAGCACTCCGATATTATGTCGCGGACTGTTGCGCTTACTACAAAACCAAAACTGTGATGGCCAATGCAACGGTCAATGTTCCCAATAACATCTTGATGTTGATATTCCAGGATTTTCAAGTTGATTATGATAGTCTGCGTCAATGTGCTCTGGTCAACCGTGCATTCTGGCGAGCGGCCTCGAAATTCCTCTATCATCGAGTGGTGTTCGCACCCCAATTTTCGGTCATTCTTTCTCTACGAGAAACGCCTGCCATCCCGGTACATCTTGCATTTCCATCTGCTTCTCGTGTCTTATCTCAACAGTCGACATCAAATTTAATCTCAGCATGCCTCCCACAATATGCTCAGTTTGTCGAAATAATTGAAATCGCTGGTAAGCATATTGTGTATCTGCTGTGCTGACAAGTGTCATATTTCCTTTTGCCTCGACTTCTGCCGCGGCGCTGGGATAGGCTATTTACCATGTCAACCTTCACCCGATGATATACTCTCCACCACCATTCTGAATGCAATCAAGGCATTCCGGAATCTCCGTGTGGCGATTTTCATGGCCATAGCCTTCAATCCAGATACATTTACTCATATCCTTCAGCGTCTTGTAACTCTGAATACCCAAATTCCTTTCAACTACTCACCTGAGGTATCACCCTGTCGACTTGTACGCCATGACACTCCATATCTACAAGAAATCGCTGTCAATGCGTCTTGCACAAATGAAAATAATGCACCCATCCTCGCCCAAATCTCCGGCCTGTCAAAGTTGTCGATATACAGTCCTACAAGAGCAATTCTTGACCTTCTCCCGGGCTGGCTCCGCAGGTTGTCTGATTCACTCAGAGAATTACATTTAAAGGTGTGTACATTTGGCTTTCCCGTTGGCTGATATTTTTCACTCTCCGGTCTGTCTTGCTTCCTCTTACCCCTCCTCCTTGCTACTTCATTGATGCTTCCGCCTTCGCTCCGTTTCCCTTTTGCCTTTATGATTACATGCTGTGATTACGCTTCTCCTGCAACTCTTGATTTCCGGCCTTATCAATCACCTTGGCCTGTTCGACACCCTTCCTTCACCCGATTATCGCGTGTCGTGATTTTTTATTTACCTTTTTAACGCACTCTATCCGCTCCATTGCCACTCAGCGCTCATGATGGTAATTGAAGGACAATTGCGGCTCCGTGACACCGGGAGTGTTAAGGTTCATCGTACCTTTAATGGAGCGGAGCATTCGAGCTGTGTCACTAGGGCTATCGTATTCACTGATGGATGAAGATGTGTTTTTATTTCTAAGAAATTTGTATGGATTAGAGAGCGTTGAGTTGTATTATTACTGGGTACGCGTATAACTTGGTTCCTCATTTCATAGCTTAAACCTTCTCTCTTCATTGTTCTAGCAACTCAGGTCTCCAAAAGTTTTCCCTGACCTCACTCACCTCAAATGCTTTACCGCACGTTACGCCAATTTACAAACGCGCAAAGAAGCTTCGAGTCTGTGCAAATGGATTCATCGCGTTATTTCAGCGTCTTCGATACAAGTGCTCCGTATCCTTCAAAACGAAAACGAGGATGACCTTCCGACGAGTCGATATGGGGCAAACGTCAGTTTTCGGAGCATCATTGATCATTTATGTTCCCGACATTCTATCTCGCTGAGAATTTTAGATATGAAGAACGCGTATGTCGATGTTGGATCGTTGAAGAAGTTGTTTGTGAGTTGTAAGGCGATGGAAGAGGTGTATCTGTGTGCGGGTCGTCATGCTCTGGTTTGTCGACATGCTTGCGATTTGGTGTCATTTGTCAACGAGGGATTGACGTCAATGTCTGCCTTGTTGTAGACGATTTTCAAGAAGTACGGTGCACTGCTTACGCAACTCCACACTGCATCTTTCAACATTAAAAATATTAGACTGAGCAGGTGGCATGTCATTGATCTGGAATTCGTTCAAGCTGTCATAAAGCAGGGTCCAGTCAGGTTGAGGACGTTGTCCATCAACGGCCGAACATGGGAGGTCGGTTCCCATGTCTCTGATGTTTGATTTTCGTTTATACTCTATTGTTAGAGTGCATGGAAGTACACGAAAGAGGGCTCAGCTGTTCTGGCTATTCAGAAGCAACTTCGCGTCGTGTTGCCATGGGACCGCGAAGAAAAACTATCGTTTCGCCAAGCTGAAACTCTCTTACCTATGGAAAGTTGTCTCAAGCAGGAGCCTACTGTCAATTCTGCTACTGGAGAAGACAAGAATAAGACGACTGATGCAGGCACACATGGTCCTAGTGGTCGACTGCGTGTGAGGTTCAAGTTCTAAAGCCCGGGTTGGTATTTTGGTAGAGGAAATCCAAGTTTGGGTTCCAACCACCTCCAAGAACACGTCCTTTGAAAAATAAAATAAAATTCAAGAAGGGCCTAGTCATGACGTCTTGGGAATACTTCATCTTCTTCCTCTTCTCTGACGATGAGATTGATCTTTTCCCGGAGGAGGGAACCCAGATACAGACAGGCTTCTGTATTTGATTCACATTTCATTCCCTGTCAAGTTGTGATTCTGTGACTTGACTTTTATTTCGCTTTCGCTTCGGTCTTAGATGAAAGGACGTTGGTCGGCGAGGAGAGAGAGGGGGGGAAGAGGAAGTTTGTGCTTATGGGCCAAAGCATATACGTATAGATGTACAAAAATACACCTCCGAGTGAAAAAAGAAATAATCATTATCATACATTAGTTTGAGCTTGACTCAATCGTAATCTTCAGAAATTAGAAATTTAAAAAAAGATTCATACCATCAAGGTTAGGTTTGTAATTCAAAATTTATGGTTTATGGTTTATGAAGGAGTAAGAAGGGAGAAGGGAGAAGGGGGAGTAAGGAGTCAAAATGAGGGAGGGGGAGGGGAAAGGGGGGGAAGGAGTTTTAAAGAGTCGATCGACCGATCATCACTTTGTGTTTAATTCGAGAAATGGGATTCATCAAATCACGACTTACTTATTTCGTTTACCCAAAACTCTGATAATCCGTTCTCTTTCTTGTAGAGTCATCTCGGGCCAATTGGCAATTCTTGATAAAGTCTAATCATGGAGCGTGAATGAATCATGTGTGTGTGCGTATGGGAGAAGAATGGATTTGAATGGAGAGCGTTACTCACTCCATCATGATTGACAACGGTCGGACCTAGTACATCCACTAACGATACCGTAGCTCCATCTACCTCAATCCGCGTTATCGAGTTCGATCCAGAGTTAGAGGTATCCTTTGAAGGAGGAGGAAGAAGGAGCAATGGACTTTCTTCTTTCGTAGTATCAGAATTTGAAGATGGCATTTATTGGCTTGCAACTACAGTGGTATACCACATATATATGCGCCATTCACAGTATTCGAGAACGTTCCGGAAAAAAATCAAACGATCATCAGAGCTACCAAAGCTAATGAAAAAATTCTTCCAAATTCATTCATAACCTTACAAAGTAGAACAAAACATCACATGTAGAAAAAAAACCAACAGACACACCAAAAGTCCAGTGACCAGGGAAAGAAAGGAATAGTAGTTCTAGTTTTGAATAATGTATCCACCATCATCACCACCGCAACAGAACGGTCTTTAAGAAGGAAATACATATTCCCCAGGATTCATCTGTTGAATCAACATCACAGCTTGTTCCGATCTCGGCCTAATACTACATCTGAACGGTTTCGGATGACTTTTGGGAATGAAATGAACAAAACAACCTTTTTCAAATGAATAGGAGGGGGAAACACAAACCTAACAAATCCAGTCGTAAACTCCAAAGATGGCGTAATCACACTCCCATTCTCATCTATCGCCTTGCCAATATCCATCGTAGCGGTCATATGCGCACTAATCAACCACAACGATTCTGCCGAAAAATGACGACCAGGACAAATGCTGAACCAATTCAGTTTCAAAAAAAAGAAAACGTACACATGAGTTGTGTGTTGCACGCTCACCGACGTCCGAATCCGAAAATCACAGCATGAGGATCAGGTAATTCATGATTGCCGAGATATCGTTCAGGGATGAACTCATTTGGTTTGTCACAGTCCTGCAGGATGGCACTTGAACGGAAAAATGGAAATTCAATAGACCTGAAGAAGCAGGAACCTTACTGGATATTAACGAGCACGCTCGAACCTGCTGGTATAATGAAATCTCGATAGGTGTCGTCCTCCATCAAACGATGAGGCATCCCAAGTGGGACAGGAACATTCCATCTAAAATAAATCATTTCCTCAATCCAGTATTACACAAACAATTCCTACCTCATCATCTCCTTTAATGCGCATTCCAAATAAGCCAATGCGGGCCGATCTTCGAACGTGGGTAATCGCATTTTTCCGACGATAGAATCCATTTCTGCCTGCAGCTTTCTGAACACATCAGGGTGAAGCACCATGGCCATGACAAAAGTATGCAAAAGTGATACAGTCTGAAGGAATTGCCAGCCAGACGTCAGAGAAAATAGGAGGAGAGAGGGGCGTGCAATCTGCTCACGGTGTCTTCGGCAGCTGTGATGAGCTTCTTTTTTAATGAGATGCACGAGGTTTATACGAGGAGTGCACTACCTGCATAAAGAGTTCCTGCGGTGCCCTGAATATCACGTTCGTCTTCGGGGGAAATATGGCCCTCGGGTGATGAGTATTTTTGGATGAGAGTCGATACGTATGACGGGCGCGCTTTTCCTGATTGCTGCGACCCTGTCGTGAGAGAGAGAACGGAGATTAGAAGAACACTGACCATGTCCTGTCTCACGCACTCGTATGGTTGGTGAAACATGTTGTCAACTGCGTCACGAGCCTGCAAGGCTTTACGCTTAAAGTTTGAGATGACCGGGACCCAGGTGGGAATGTGCCTCATTATAGGGAAAAAGTCGACGAGGGTTGCAGCAGGGGAGCCAGACTCGACGGTGAGGGTGGCTGCCCTGTCGGCTGGAGGGAGTGTAAAAGGAGGGAGGGATGGAGAGAAATAGGGAGGGCTGACCGAGCCTGACGAAAAGATCATCGACAGACTTTACGTTGCGACCGTAGGTGATGTTAAGGATGGTTGCAGCAGCGTACCTGTATGGCAGGTGAGGATAAGGAACAAAAGACAGATGGAGGAGGGTACAGAGACCTCTTGAAATGGTTGAGAAAGCTGTCAGGATCAGTGATCAAACCATTGAGGAGAACAAAGGTCTCTATGAGCTGGAGAGGGCGGAGTTGAGCAGCAGAGCGGGCATTGAAGACATAATTGATCCAGCGACGATGCCTGCGAAAGCGAGGGCCGCTGGGATGGGGGTCGATAGGGGGAAGAGAAATGACAGGGAGGAAAGAGAGCGCACTATCGGATATGGGTTGTGGCGTTTTTCCAGCCCATGCTATTGAGAGGGTCACACACACGTGATCTGGAGAGCTGAGGCAGAACGCACAGATCGGAAAAGAGGACGAATCTGGGCCGATCAGAATAGATGGAGCTACGCTTGTCAAGCAGCTCGCGGGCAGCGTCGAGGCTGCTGAGCACGATCATGTTCTGTCCGAACATGACCAGCCGGACGATGTCTCCTGCGTGATACACAGTCAGCTCTGCAATCGATGGGCACTGGAGATGGCAAACCGTATTTAGCAGCCCACTCGGCAAAGGCTTCCTCTGGGTGCTCTGCTGGGATCTGGAGGGCGTTTCCGATGAGAGGGAGGGGGGGTGGACCTGGTGGGAGATGGGGGGAGGGTGGGCGGCGAGGGGCGAGGAGGATGGCGAGGAGGATGGCGGCGGCGAGGAGGGCGAGGAGGGGGGGGAGGAGGGGCAGGGTCATGGGTGGAAGATGGAAGATGGGATTGGAGGGAAGGATTGAATAGCGAAGGATTAAATAACAAAGGATGGAGTGTGTCAAGTCAGGGCAGACGGTGTACACGGCGGCACCTCTGCACGGCACCTGTCAATTCGCTCCTCCAGCCCAGTCGGACTCGGACAGAACACTTCAGCAAACGCACCACATGCATGGCAATCTAACATGATCGTATCCTATAACTGTATCATTAACAAACGGATCACTTCCCCTTACGTATCTGATTAACATTCCCAAACCCAAATAGTCATCCTATATTAAAAAAGTCCCAACAGATCCCCCTCTGGCCCTTCGCGCCGAGCTCCTTGTTCGACTCCGGATTTAGTTGCGCCGATTCCACCTCCACCATTGCCGCCCCCGAAGATAGAAACAAGATCATCTAGAGGATTGCTCGATGTCCCCGCAAGCAGATTAGCACCAGCCGGCGTCTGCGAAAATACCTCGGTTGCTGCAAGCCCAGACGGCTCTCCTTCCGAAACAGATATATCTTCATCACCAAAATCACTGTCCATCCATCTCCATCAGACCGGGGCTGTCCACAGGCTATTAAATACATACAGTAGATTCTCAGCTTGTCGCCCAGCTACTACCGTTTGTAATGCTCTCTGCGTAGCCAATCGGTCATCTCCGGGCCTACAGAGAAATGAATCAAGGCACAGAGGGAATTAGGCACACAACTCACTCCGCCTTCCTCTGAACAGCATCTGCTCCAATTCTTCCTTTTCCCACAAAGGTTTCCACTGGCTTATGATACACGCTTGCTAATGTTGATATCTCGCCCACGAGGTCATCCAGCACCCCTTGGGGCACTGTAGTGCGGGACAATGAAATCCCCGGCCGTTGAGCTAGAACTACAGCCTATGTCATAACACAATCAATCAATCGATCGATAACATGAATAATAGAGCTATTTGCCCACCTTGGCGGCCCCAGGATCAGTCGATAACAATCGCCAGTAAATATATGCTCTATCTCTCACATCAGGGGAATCACAATCTTTCGTAGCTGTTTCAAGAACCCTCTGAACCAAACTTTGGGACGTGTCAGGTTTCCTCAAGAAGAGTTTCACAACTGCAGTTAATGTTTGTAGTTGCACCTAGGTTTCATGAGCATCATTGTTCCTGACCAGGTGGGGAAAGAGCATAACGACTTGGACCATGTGGACCACACCTAGAGAGGGGGTCTAGGTTTTGAGAAAAAAAGCTTACTGCATATGATTCCTCCGTAAAGGCATCCACAAAGAATCCAAGCAAAGCATCAGCGTTGTCAATTTTGTTCGCATACTCCCCAATTATCCATATAAGCGACGCTTTAGCTTCTGGCTCTTCCAGCTCATCCAAGTTAGCGCATAGGGTAGGGATAACACCTTCATAGGTGGAAGGATACTTGCGGAAGACATCCTATTACAGCCATAGGATCAGTTGGTTGGGGGCCCATGATGTTGCATACCTTCATCACAACCACAGCTTCCTGGACCACGTAGCTTATCCGTGTCCCTATGAGTTCAAGAAGGACATTAACGCATCGTTCGGCTGCAGCCTCAATTTTAATCGCCGTCTGCCCGATCGCCTTGATGCTCTTCCTCACAAAGTCGACATCGACCTCCGAAGCATATCTAAGCGGCAACAGAATATCAACACATATAGCTTTTTTCACAAGCTGAGATCTGTAAAACTTGCTCTTTCAGTTCACTCAATAGGGCATCTACGTTGTTCTCTCCAGCTAATTTGACCATGATATCCAACTTCTCTACCTTGACGTACAGTGGGTCGTTATATTTGCAGAAGAAGACCCTCATTTCGTTCGACAAGATATCCGTGCGCTTCTGTAACAGAAGATTGATGTTCCGTAAAGCAACCCATTGCACTTCGGGTGGAGAAGACAATAGTGTCACAAGAGGAGGGGCCATCTTCCTCACCAACTGCTTGACGAGTTCCTCTCTTCTGACCTTGCGCATGTGAATCATGATGACCTTGACCGCTGCCAATACAACACTGCCATTGATGTGTTGGAATTGAGGGACAACCCGTTCGCAAATGTGTTCTGATTCTTTATCATCTTGAGTAGTATATCGAGAGAGTGCATTGAGAACGGCAACACGACCCCATTCTGAACATTCGTTGAGTGCAATTAAAAGTTTGCTGAGGATGGAACTGGTTATTTGGAATATGGCTGGATCATTTGGGGCTAGTGAGGAATTAGAAGAGGCCGAAATATGAATATCCGTGAGGGCCCCAACAGTGTTGGCAACTACCTATGTAAGGCGGTGCTTTGGAATGATGACCCTCAGGATTCAGCAGTCAGGGCTCACCATTGGATTCGAATCCGCTATCATCTCATGCAATTGATCTAGGAATCCATTGTCTATCACCAATTCTGGTTTGAGACCGTAGAGCTTGGCAACACAAAGCGCTGCAGTCTTTCTGACATATGGGTTCTCGTCTCGTAAGCACTTTTGAAGTGGATCACAAAGATAGTCAATGATTTTCTCAGCCCTCAAGCAACCCATCGTCCTGATTGCTAGTGCGCGAACGAGAGGATTTGGATCGTCTGTGTCTTTGACAAATGTATTGACGGCGAGAATAACGAGTTCAGGTTGAGTCTTCGCATAGTTCATGAGATAGAGATATACGAGCTTCTTCTGTTCCAAATCCTCCGTTTGCATGTTTTTGAGCACATCGGGAAAGAGACCACTGACATCTGGCGAAAATAGTTGAGGGATGAAAAGAAACCGAGTTGTGATGACTACCCTTGCCAACGGTCATGGAGGCAATGACACGCTTGATAGCGTCCTTTCGTTTGTCGCGATACTCACTGTTTAAATCAACACTGAGTTCATAGTTCTCACCTTTACGAGGACCACGAATGCTCATGGCTATCGACGAGAAAGGATCAAATTTGATAAGCGTGTTTAACCAAATCCGTACATAATTTTTGTTCAATCTATTCCGGTCGGCTAAACATAAGCTCCAATCACCGTGTGTTGGAGCGGAGAAAAGAAGCAAGAAGCAGAATTCCATTCTACTTGTGACAACGACCCTGAATCATTCTTGAAATGAAATGAAATAAATGGGGGGCGTGCGCCGTGGGAGTATCATAAACAAAAATACTCCTATATAAAAACTCCTACTCGGCAGCCAACACGTTTTGGCTTTTGGAACCACCCACATCAGCCATGGCACGTCTTTTTTGCATTCCAGCGTCTATCCTCCTATTCGCAGCCTTCATACTCAATGTCATTGTCACAATCTCTTTGCCTTATCTCCCCGCTCTGGACATTACTCGCACTCACTTCCCCAATGGAGCACTTGAAGATGGACGATCATTGACGGAAATAAGGGTGAGCAATCTTTTTTCTTTCAGACGTCGTCTCTCGGGTTAACAGCCAATGTCCCGTAGTTTGGTATTTGGTGTGTCTTCTTACTCGAAAAGATGTTTTGTCTGTTTATCTGACCTGAATGTGCAGGACGCAGTGTACCTATGACAATCAAAGGGATAATACATGTGCTCCTCTCGGTGAGATCCCTTTTTTCCTCTTAATGAACTCTAGCATTTGTTCAACTACATGACCAACTACAGGTTATGCGTACAACGTTAGCATAGCAGATTCAAATCGCGCAAATGAGGTGACCATTAAACCCTCATGGACCCGTGGTCTCGCTCTTCATCCGCTTGGTACGTTCCAAATTTTTGATGACGTCATGAGTCTAACCTTATTCGACTTTATCTCCGTGATCCATTTCCCAGCTACTGTGGTTTCTTTATTAGCCTTTGCATTCGCGCTCTCCGAACAAGTCACTGTTGCACTTGTAGCATCATTATTGGCTTGGGTGGCCTCGCTTCTCTCCTTTGTGGCATTCATCATCGATTTGATTCTTTTTGGTTGGTCCAAGCATGAGTTTGGAAGACTCAACATTGATGCAAGTACCGCTACTGCTCCAGGTGAGCTTCCATTTTGTTTGCCTATCAATATGGACCATGAGCTACATTGATGTGCTAAACTTACTGGGTTTACTCGCTTTCAATCAATTTCTATCATTTCTGATCACATGACTAATTTCATTATTCCTTTAGGAACTTGGGTCACATTTGTCGCCTTCGTCATTCTTTTGGTCGGCGGATTCGGTACATGCTGTGGCCGAGCTGTAGATCGTCGGGCCAAACGTCGTGCCGCTGATGCTGCTGCTGTTGAGACTGCCCATGCCAAGGAGGCGGCTGCTGCTGCTGCGGCTGCCCACGCTCAAGAGAAGATTGCGGACGAGAGTGCCGGTGCGGCAACTCTTGGCAAATCTAGTTGGGCGAGTAAATTTAGATTTGGTAAAAAGGTGGAGACTTGAAGGAAACAGGAAACGATTCTTAAAGCATCCGGTCCGGTTTTTTGATGTGCGATGGTTACAAGGTGTCTTGTCAACTGTCAAATCACTTTATGATTCTTTTTCTTCTTTTCGCGTTATAATTAATATGTTCTTCTTGACAGTAGATCTTTGTTATACCCACTAATGACGAATTCTCCGCCTTCTAACTCCACCCCTTCCTTTGATTCATGTTTAATGAATGCTTGACATGGTAGTGTAATGAGAGAAATGTAACTCGTTGACTATATTGACGACCACTTTACATAGAATTGTGAATATTGTCCTTGTTTTCTACAATTTGAGGTCTTGAGGAATTCTGTCTGATCTGTCTGAGAAAGAGGTACATCTGCAACTTCGGATAAATAGTGCTATCTGGACATGCTGAATCTAGGTCTCGGAAATGCATGCATGGAGTGTGACCGGTGCGGTTCTCATTACCAACACTATCACGAAAATGCGTGTCTGGTTTGGATATTTGGATCGACGATCTATTATTTTTCCTCGACCAAGGACGTCCTTTGTCGAGTCAAGCCTGGAGTTTTCACCCTGTGAAACGAGACTTAAAAGACTATGTGGTCGACTTCACCAGAACAGGACAGGCCATGAGCAGTTTTTGATGCCTGTTGTTGAAACAAATGTCAGTTTGACGGATGCCTCGTTTCTCTGGCAAGTACTACAATCTCATTGATAAAGATTTGCAGTACCAAAGATCACAATCGAAACGGTGGGAGGTTGATAGTCTGTGCATTAGAATGTGATGATACCGGAACATAGCTGGGTGATTTTTAACACTTATCTGTTCATTTCCCCTTGGTATAACAATTTTTAAATCTGTCGCGCAAGATATCGAATTGTTTATTCTCTGACATCTCGATCCTGCACTACTATCAAACTCGTAATGGCCTGAAGGGAGAACGGCAAGTGCCATTCTTGATCCAGTATCATTACATCATCATCTATGTAAAGGAATTTCCGAAGCTTGGACGCATAACCATCGAGACAAATGCTTCACGCATTTCCTTCAGAACAGTGTCATCATACTACGAGACAGTGATATTTTCCAATAGTGTTCTGATTTCCGGCTCATAATCAATTTCAGTTTTAACCTCAGCAAGTAATGGCAAAAAACAGCAACCACCGCAATCATCACTCATCCTGTTGAGTAGTAACAGGAAGTGAATGACTATAGATTGATCACAATGGTCGAGGAAAACTTTATATTTCTCATATTAACAAAGAGAAACTCTGTAAAGTCATCTGACCACATATCTGCGTCGGGTAGGCACAATCGGGAAACGGTAAACTTGAGACTAGTGAGTGTAAAGCACTCATTTCCTCATTCTCCCAACTTTTGTTGAATGAAAGAGAAGGAAACCGAAGCTGATGATATAGGGAATTGCAAGCTGAATCTGAATGAAAATTCCATGATAAATGTTTCAGATTTCGTGTGGATTCGGGACACGCTGGAAAACACGGTAGAAGTCAGGCCTAGCGCTGTTAAGAGCACGAAATTTGACGAGGCTGGGACACTGAAAGGAGTAAGGAGATAAAAAGATCAACTGCCACATCGACGAATTCTAATGAAGCCATCTGCTCCCAGATAATTGAATAGATAAAGGAGGCAGGGAACGATGGATCGTAAGACTTCGGAGGCGGGTGAAACCAACAAATGAGATGCTTAATTCGTCATAGTCTAACAAGGTCCCCACTGTGTACCGTAGCTCAGTGATGGCAATGAATTAGAAAAAAGGGATGCTGAACATATATTCTTCTAAAAATTTATCATGGTACTCAATTGCAGTCCACTGTAGCATACAATGTACACTACAAAATCCAAAACTATATAGATGTGATGATGATGATGAAAATAGACTTATTTCTAATGTCTACCCAAAAGCTGCAGGATTTTCGGATGAGAACTCGACAATTTTTTTAATGAACATGCAATCTTCAGAGTCATAAGTGAAATGATGACAATCGTTCATGATATAAACTCTTGTTTCTAGATCACGAAAGCCATAGGGACACAAGTGATTACCGGTTGGAATGAACCTTTTTTAAAGTCGCCTATAGGAGCATGGTTTAGTATAACCTTCCAAATTGTTTAAGGTAAGAAGATCGAATGCATTCTTTTTGCTGATTTAAATTTGACCCTTTGCTTTACTACGGTTGAGCGAACAGATCCATGGTTGACACATACTTTCCGGGATTTCTCTCCTAATACACCGAGGGACGTAAAGGAGTTCGAACTAGAGTGCTCTTTGCATCTTTGTCGAAGCATGTGCTGAATATCTCTGTTCCAAGATATGGTTATACAAATCCTGTCTAAGAATAAGTTTATCAGAATGGTTTGTCCGAAGCAGGAGTTTTGTCCTCGTAATAGTTGCCTAACTATGGGGCTCTATGACATGTGTGCCAGAGTAAGATAGAAGTCAACACTGACGATTGGGACCTTGACAAGGACTTCACGGCGGACAAGTGGCGTCACAGAAAGAAGCTATAGAATCTTGAGCATAAAAATGTCACACAAATATTGGGGGACATACCAGTAATACAGCGGCTCCGGCACTGGCACCCCAAATTCCGAGGCTGTTAACCCAAGGCCTTGAAGACTAGGAAGAATTCAGGGATAAGTATGAGAGAGAAAAATGATAAACACCATGAGTATAGCATTCAAAGGTGTTTGAGCTTTGAATGTCAGGCGTGCCATAGCAAACAAGGATGAAAGAATGAGCAAAAGAAATGTAGAAGAGGAAGCTGTCGCAATCACGTGAAAGCATTCAATTTTTTGCTAATGCAAGACAACAGCGTAAAGATCGTCATCCTCCAGTCTCCCATAGCCTATGAAAATGGCCCAGATGCGCGGGTGGGCCGCCTGCTCATTACTTTCACCTGGAAGTTTGGACATTACATGATGTACTGCCATTTGTGCTGCCTTTGCAGCAGCAAGTCACAGCATATCCTGTATGCAACAATGGATGTATGTGGCAGCACTGCATGTGTTCACATTACAATGATGTATACAAGTGCTGTTTGCCTACTCCAGGCCAACAGATATGTTCACTGGAGATTAGAACTCGTATATGCCGTCCATCCTGGGAAGGGGTCTCTCTCTCTGCGATCGACTTTACCTTCGCAAATGGGAAAGCAGCGCCCATCATATTCTGTGTGTTGAATGTGGTTGCACTGGATCACATGGTGCATATTTAGAAGTCAAGTCGCCTGTCAAGTCTCTAGACTTGTCATGCTCTACTACCTGTAGCTGCACTGATTGTCACCATTACACTTTTCTGGTGTCATCCAATACTTGTACAACACATCCCCGGAGAATATAGTAGCGAGCAATCAGGTATATTGCATGTCTCATTGCACCAACTAATCGATTCTTCACTGTAGTCCTTCTCCCAGCTCTCAGTCATCCACCAACTGCATACGTTTGCCTTCTGTGGACATCTATATCTCCACCCTCTTCACACCCCCTGAATCCTCCTCCACGGAAAGTCAAGCATCCACCATTTTCTCCAGAACCTCAGATTTACATCTTACTGGACAACTGCAGTTGCCTAATTGAACTTATTGGACAACTAGACCAACTCATTTATTTCTTCTGCATCACCAGTTTGTGTTACGAAATCTGAGACATTATTACCACTATAGGTAGCCAGTTTACTGTAGGCTCTCACTCAGTTGTCTACCACACCGGGTGATGTCTGAGATTATTATTATTATAGTTGATAAAAGAACCTAGTTGGGAAAGGCAAGGGTGCCCACTTGAAAAAGTGTAAGAAAGGTGATGAGCCTCCAGTATTGGAATGCCCCAAGATCAAGATCATGCCACGATCATGCCACCCAAGCCACCCTTTCACCTACGTGCAATTAATCTATCGAGCTATTATCGATGACAAGGCTGCTGCAGTAAATCTGTAATTGGGTTATGGCAATCTAAATACGTGGATAGAGCATGGATGGTCCGTGAATTGCTATCCTTTTCTCAATATTCTCATAGAGTTCTGTGCGGCATAATCTACCTTCTGGTCGTGCTTTTCTGAAGATCGAGTGTTGTGGCGGGGACAGAAGCAAAGGCTTTTTCTGGGACTGATGACAGATATGCGCAAATGCTTGAAGAGCAAGAAGCTAAAGCTTTGCAGGACGCAGCTGCTGGAACAAAAGATGGACCGAGTCAGCCTGGAAAATGCAAGGACAAGCGTACGCCTCTGGATCTGCCGCTAAAACGGAGCCTAAAGATCCCCCTTCCACCTCCCCTCACGTCTACCGAGCACCACAATTATCTAACCGTACAGGTGCCTAATTATAGCAACAATGCGACGATGGTAACATGATTGTTTTTCTCTATAGCAGCATCAACATTTTCACGGACATCTGACAGCAACCTTTTCCCACTGTAGGACTGTTATTCATTGTTTCGTTCTACCCTTTTAAATTTTTTTGTCGACTTGTTTTCTTCGTAGGCAATCCCATTACATTTAATCCCACAGCACCCAGAGAGCTCCCATAGCTCCCCAAACCAGTCAAAGACACCAGGAACGCACTCTCCCACCATGTCCCCTCTCCTTGAACACGAACCCTGACATATGGAACTCCATCCATGCTCACTTGGCTATGCTCTGCTACTCACCCAGTCCATTCCCCCTATATTTTTCTCTACTTTTTTTTGTTCTATGTTTGTCTCTTTTGTATGACACAATTTGTATATTTATCAGAGGCAGTGAGCCCACGTGGTCAGTAGACTACCATACCCCACGTTCCAAATTATTGATCAAAAAGAAAAAAAGGTGGATTGTGACAGGTCTAAACGACTTCAGATCTCATTCGAGCGGCGACTTGACTTCTAAATATCCGCCGTGTGATTCAGTGTAACCACATTTAACACACTGAATATGAGTATGATGAGTGCTGTGCTGCTTTCCCATTTGCGAAGGTAAAGTCGATCGCAGAGAGAGACCCCTTTTTAGAATGTACTGATCTGGCAGAATACTTGTCTTAGTCGCAATGGACGCACTTATTCAGCTTCATTTCTAATATTGCCAGATATCCAGAGAATCATTTATTCACATCTTGGTCTACTCCCACAAAAGTGACTACTTGAACTAGTTATCAAACATGACCTTTCATATGCCCCATCATTCATTCATCATCATCTCATCATATCTATCATTCTGGTAAGGGAACCTCAAGACAGCAGTTTTGTCGATACCAAATCTTGAATGCATAGCCATCCTTCTTCAGCGAAAAATATGCCTCACACATTCCCTTCGAAACAGTTTTATCATACTGCACAATATGCAAGGAGAATTGTCTTCTTTTATGAGGGTCACGGAAGTGAAATAATGGAACCATGTGAGAGGCAATTTTGTCTTCCATTCGTGCACTGTCTTCATTGAATCTATATCCCAAAAATACGGACTCAATCACAATCTCTGCAAGTACTGGCAAAATGCAAGAACCCGCCCAATCATTCATCTTGTTGAGTAGTGACAGGAGCTGAACAACCATGGAGAATGTACACTCCGAAAGGTGAATACTTTTCAAGCCTTTCAGTTCCACAAAGACAAACTCCATGAATTCATCCGACCAGCCCTCGGTGTGGAAGAGGTGTAGCTGGGAGATGCTCGGAGGAAAATTTGAGACTAGGGAGCGCAAGGCACCCATTTCATCCTCTGCTAGACCAGTACATTGGGGTGGGCTATGCCAGTGGAATGTACAAAGAGAAGGAAATCGAAGCTGATGGGATAATAAATTGCATATTGGCCTTGAATCAAATCCCCATGACAGATGCTTCAACTTGTGTGCGTGACCAGAGAGTTGGGGAATGTGAAGTGTTTTTGGCCAACGGCTGTGCAAAGCATGAAACTCGACAAGATTGGGACACTGAACGAGTAAAGACATGCAAAGATCAATTGGCCAAAAGTCGAGTTTTAATGAGGTGATTTGCTCCCAAGGTAATTGAACGTCTCTAGGGATTCCGAAATATTTCAGCTCAAGCTTCCGGAGATGAGTGAAGTCGTTCAATAAAACCCTTGGTTTTATTGGCTCACATAACACTCCAGAACTTAATTTTAGACTCTCGACCGAGGACAACCAGGACATAGGAAATTGAGGAAAGTCCTGCATTGGCCACTGACAGACACCGTCTATACTGAGTGTATGGACCTTGGGCACATATTCGTGTATTTTGTTTAACGTCTTCACTGGCAGCAACTTAAGAAAGGGTCTAAAGTGCACGTCAAGACGGAAAGGTGAGTTGCCGGAATTGTTTACGTAGAGCAAGAGCAATTGCAAGTCTAGAATTTCATCGAATGACTTGCTTATATATAAAGTGAATTGGGACCAGAGCTTCGGAGTCGAAAGGATAGCATCCCTCCACTCTGAACATATGTGCCCGAGGCGCACAAATTCGCGCTGCGACCCATACGTTTCGCCACCGAATGTATAGGAAAAGATATGGCATAGAATCTCAACCGGTAAGGTCCTGGTTGAAGCCATCAAAGCGTTTTGCTGCTGCAAACGGGTGACGCGTCGAGTGCGCATAGAATTGTAAGAGAAGTAGTGCGACGGACACACTGACGCTCATGATTCCAGTCACTTGACCCAACATGATGTAATCTTTTCTTGATTCAGCATTTATATTCCGCAACAAGTAAGCTAGTACCAAGACGCGGAGGGCCTGAGCAGGACCCGACATTAGATGGTGTATCTACAAAAGGCACGTGGCCATAGGAGGAGGAGGGTGTAGGTGAAGTTTTCTAGCGGTAGTATCTGAAGGGGTTGTTATAGCAGTAAACATTCCCCATTGATAGACAGTTGAATGGTCTTCACACAGGTGCTGCAGTGAGCTACCAGAAATTATGGATATTCCGAGGTGCTGAAATTGTAGTACTAATAAGTATGACAGATAGGGCTCCCAGGTCTGTGCCACTTAGTCATACCATAATTGTATCAGTCATAAGTCTGGTTATTAGGCAAAATTCAACGCGAAATTCAACGCGTTTAATTCCACACCAACAAATTTGACTCGAATAACGCGACCATGGCCATGGCCTTCCCAGCTAACTTGCCTCCTTCCTAAGGGCTATTTTGAGTGGCGAGAGGCCGTATTTGTGTCAATTAATGCATGGGCTAAATCAAGAGGCTATGCATTTACAGCTCAGAGGTCAATGCGAGAGAAAAATGGCTTCTTAACTGTTTATTATGTATGCTATCGAAGCCACCGCCCTCCCAATACACTGGACAAGTGCCAGAGAAGAACAACTATACAATTATAGTTGGTACTGTATAGTTTGCGTTGGGGTTGGTGTTGAATTGTGTGGAATTCCGCATTGAATTTCGCCTAATAGCCAGACTTATCCTATGACTGATACGTTTATGGTATGACTAGGCAACAGACCTGTGTGCCTAGTGGGGGCCGACAAATAGCTATCCACACATTCGTGTGGGTTGAATACATTCTACCAATAATGACAATATTCCATTAACCTTTGCCTGAAGGCTGCATCATCAGCAGCAGCCGAATTGGACATTAAGACCATGCAACTATTGGACATAGCTTGCGATAAGATCCCACGTCAATTTGGCCAGAGCAGCTCCAACACTCCAAACAACGACCTGCTTTCCAACAAGTTGCCAGAGATCCCGACAGACACGATAATAATGAACCGATCCCTGAGCCACCCTGATCAAAATTAGAAGAGAGCAAGAAGAGACCGTCAGTTATATCATTTCTCGCACCAAGCCACCCAATAAGTGCCAGGCCAAGGTCGAAATGCAACTCACTTGAGGAGGGCATTTACTCGATCATCCACCATCTTGTAAACGCCTTGTTTGAATTGGTCCGGCTCCACACGGAAAAGTGGACCATTATCGAGAAGGAGCCAAGCGCATCCGTTCGTCTCGGGATCCGGATTCGAGGCAGCATGAAAAATGGCCCCTGCGATGCGCGATACTGGTGTGAGCGGGATTCCCGCCAGAAATACCTTGATCGGGAGAGGGACGATAGCGGTATCTATAGAGGATTGTTAAAGAGAGTACATGTCGATATCTGGAGTTCCATACCGGAGAAAAAAGGATGGATAACGCCGACACGAATACCTTGCAGCTCAAGGGGAAGATGAAGTGATCTCATAATCCCTAAAATGGCGTGCTTTGAAGCCGTGTAAAAGGGTGCTCCTGGTATAGGCAACCATGATGCTTGATAAAGAAGCGCCTGTATTAACTTTCGTAGGAGGTGGAGAGAAAGTTAGTTTCTTACCCACTGAACCTATCAGAATGAGAGATTTGAGATTGTCTACATTCTGGTTCAATTTGAGGTAATGAACAGATAAATGAACAGCTAGGGTGAAAAGGTACCTGGGGAGTCGATAGAGATATTTTGTGGTGAGATGAGACTTACTGTAGATGACCCCAGTAAGGTTGACATCGAGTGTCAGTAAGTCTGGTTTGATTGGTTTACCAGTCTTGTTAAACTTCACTAAGCCAAGGTTTTCTTTTTCACCGACACCGGCGTTGGGAACCTAGAAGAACCTTCCCAATGAGCGACATACCAGATGCACAAGATTGCGAGTAGGGATCATGCAAAAGAGGATGGATCATATTTACAACAATATCAACCGAACCATATTTTGAAATGGCCGTCTCGAACATAGAGACTTGGTCATCCCATATAGTAACATCACACCTCACAAAAATAGCTTGTCTGTTCTCGAATTGAGTCCTTGATTTGAAAAATAAAAACAAAAAACACGTACCCTCCATCTGCCACGATCTCCTGAACAGTTTTCTTCCCACCCTCAGCGTCTCTGTCACCGATAATGATTTTGGCCCTGGCACCAACGTGAGGTTCCAGGGTATCAGACGATAATGGCCAGATGCTGACCCGTATGACGCAAAACGCTTTGCTGCTTCCTTGCCAATGCCGTTGGCAGCACCTATCAGCAAATGAGCCAATGGGACATTACACCATATACAGATGGTCGTATTGGAAATGTGTCAGGTGAATTTAGTCCAATAAGAGGAAGTATACTAACCGGTTATCACAACGACTTTCTCTCGAACACGAGCGCTATGCTCAAAAAGATGAGTGTCAGGTACATGAGCCATACCCTTGTAGAGCAGGACCAAGAGGATGTGTGATAGTGGGACAGGCAGAAATACAACTCCTCATGGCATGTGGTTTACTTTGTATGATTAGTCAATTGCTATGACTGAGACAACTCATTCACATGTCAAGTCAAGTCAATGCATGGGATTACAATGTGTGCAGTCCATTGACCTGATCAAGGACAATCACAGGCTACACAGGATCCCTAACCACTGGTTACAAGTTATATCTATTGGGTTTGATGGTGTGACCATTCCAGCACATTGTCTCCATTGTCTCCACGACGTTCCCGCTTACATCACTCAAACGACGCGCATAAATATTAGTCCTACATTGACCAACTGGGTTCCAGCTCGACCCCCCCAACCAACTCACTAGGTCACCAATATGGCAGGGACCCAAGAACCAAAACACGAGAGCAGGCTCGCCCCTGATTCCGCCCTTTTACCATATAGGAAGTCATCTTGGGTGGACGAACAATCTAGAGAGACAAGTTTACGATGGGTAACATGGTTTAAAACTGACTATAGTGGGTAGGCAAGGTTATAAAGTGTGGGGGAGAATCAGGAGATGGAAAGCATTACTTGGAAATATGGTGGCATTCATTTTTTCTACAGCTCCTTTGTATCATTTCCCTGGGGGGGGCGGTATTACACCAACTATTCAGGCAACTGACAGCTGGAAGACTCATGGAACGAGGTTGAAATGTATCGATCGAAAGAAGTTTGGGGAGTATTTTTAGTCATATTCCGCAGACACTGTTATCGCACACCCTTCGCCTGTTACGGAGTTGTGTATATACATGACAAATGGTAGCAGGCTTGGAGAAAAAAATAACGCAATCTTAGTACCAATCATGGTTGTTAAACACAAAATAAAACTCACATCGTGAATGTCCCCAATAAACTTGACCAAATAGAAGTCATTTTATACCAAACCGTATTTACAACTGATCGACTGCTGCTTGGTGGCTTCCCTGAACATTACGGGAGATTTTATACATAAGCCCAGACTCAGGCTTGTACATGTCGGATATTCCATTACGCTCCTTTCGACGAAACAAGACACCCAATTACATTCCACTTGTCGATAACGACACACAACAAAGATCAAACGGATATCCTGATTCTTCTCGTACCCCAGACAGTATTCAAGGAGAGATGCCGGTCACAACGAGCATAATCAAAACTTCTGTGACCAGTAGTCGGAGAAATGGCAAATCGAAGGGGAAGGATAGATATATGGATGATCCTGAGGAAGAGAGGCTGCTCAGGGATAGCTTCGAAGAGGGTTCTGAGCAATCTGCAAGGCCCCCATCACCTGTTAAAGTGCGTTCAGTCGTCTAGTATCGGTGGTATCGTCGACAATGTGTCTTATTTAGCCTCGTTCGCGCGCACGCTCGCTTAGGAGTTCATCTCCGAAGGACAGGTCCCGCGCTATTCCCTTTAATCCACTGGGTGAATTATTTTTTTTCTTCATGCCGAGAACTCTTTAACGTTCTTCCAGATAAACTACAATCTCGATTTCCACCCAACATCGTCAAGAATCAGAAATACAACGTAATCACGTTTCTTCCCCTGGTGTTCTATGAACAATTCAAGTTTTTTTTCAACCTTTATTTCCTTCTCGTCGCATTGTCGCAATTTATACCGGCACTCAAGATTGGTACGTGTACAGTTTGCTTTCCGTTCCACTCATGGCATCTAACATCACCTAGGGTTTATTGTAACGTACATCGCACCTCTTGCATTCGTCCTCTCTGTGACCATGGGTAAAGAGGCGTTTGACGATTATAAACGATATTTAAGAGACAAAGAAGCCAATTCACAACGTTACCTCACTCTTCAACGACCAGAACACCATTCCTCGCGCTCCATCGGCAATCGAAACGACGATGTTGATAGTGAAGCCTTATCAGAAGAAACGTACCTCAATAAACATGTGAATGCGAGATCCGTCCCCTCGTCTTCAATTCGTGTAGGGGATTTGGTGCACTTAGAGAAGAACCAGAGGGTTCCTGCGGATATGGTTTTGTTGCATACGTCAGAAAGCAGTGGGACTTGTTTTATCAGGACCGATCAGTTAGACGGAGAAACAGACTGGAAACTGAGAGTTGCGGTTCCGGAGACGCAAAAGTTGCAGGAGACCGATCTGGTCAAGCTTGATGCAGAGATTTATGGTTCATTTCTTCTTTCCCTTGTAAGATTATATTCACTCATTTTACTTTTCAATAGCGGATGCTCCGATAAAGGATATCCACACTTTCATCGGAACGTTCACGCTCAACAAACCTCTGAAATCATCTTCACCTGAAGGCAACGAAAACGACGGTGTTCCACTCCGCTCTATGCCTCCTTCAGTATCACCGCTGACAGCTGAGAACGTTCTGTGGTCAAACACGGTTTTAGCAGCAGGTAATGCTGTTGGGTTTGTAATTTACACGGGGCAAGATACGAGAGCGGTTATGAATACTAGTCATCCGAAGACGAAGGTTGGATTGCTGGATTTGGAGATTAATCAACTAGCAAAGGTGCGTATTTGTTTTCTTTCCATAGTTTTCTGATTAAAGGAATATTGTAGATCTTGTGTGCTGTAACATTTGCGCTGTCGCTCGTTCTCGTTGCTTTGAATGGTTTTAGGGGGTTGTGGTATATTTATGTTTTCAGATTTCTGATTCTATTTTCTTCAATCATACCCATCAGGCAAGTTGTCTTTTCTTTCATCACTGACAGACCTCTGATATTAGTCTAGCCTCCGTGTCAACCTAGACATGGGTAAAACCTTATACGCACATCAAATCATGAATGATCTAGAGATCCCGAATACAATTGTTAGGACGAGTACGCTCCCTGAAGAACTGGGAAGGATAACGTATCTGCTAAGTGATAAAACGGGAACTTTGACTCAGAATGGTACGCTTGCGTTCACTATCTTTTTTGAGCAAGGAACAGTTTTCATGTGCGATAGAGATGGAAATGCGAAAACTGCATATGGGTACGATGTCATACAGTGCGGATTCGATGGATGAAGTTGTTCATCAATTGGAGCTGGCTTTTGGTACTTTGGGTGATAATGGTAAGTGCTCTGATGCCTTTTTGTTGCTTTTTTACGATTGACTGTATCTGTTTTCAGTTTCGATGAGACAGGCAACGCTATCGACTGGAATCCAGTTGTCAAGAGGTCGACGAGACATGTCTTCAAGAGTGAAAGATGTAGTTCTTAGTCTTGCTCTATGTCATAATGTAAGCCTTTTTTCACTCTGCCATGGCGTATCTTTATTTTATCCAAGGTGACTCCAGTCAACAACGATGACGGATCTGTGACGTATCAAGCATCCTCCCCAGACGAAGTAGCCATTGTCAATTGGACAGCCTCCATTGGACTGACCCTCGTTTTCCGTGATCGTACACGTATGGAACTTCAAACACCGTCAGGTTCTCGTCTTTCTTACGACATTCTATACATCTTCCCGTTTACATCTGAATCAAAACGTATGGGAATTATCGTTCGTGATACTTCGACGCATGAAATTCTCTTTTTGCAGAAAGGAGCCGATGTTGTGATGTCGAAGATCGTACAACGGAATGATTGGTTAGAAGAGGAAACGGCTAATATGGCGAGGGAAGGACTGAGGACGCTTGTTATGGCAAGAAAGAGGCTTTCACCAAATCTGTATAAAGGGTGGGAGAAGAGGTATCATGATGCGAGTGTGCTATTGGAAGGAAGGAATGAGGTGATGCAAAATGTGATTGGGGAGATATTGGAACATGATTTAGAGTTGCTTGGGTTAACGGGCGTGGAGGATAAGCTGCAGGAGGATGTGAAGGGGACAATTGAGTTGTTGAGGAATGCAGGGGTGAAGATCTGGATGTTGACGGGAGATAAGATCGAAACTGCCAGATGTATTGCTGTGTCGACCAAGTTGGTAGCGAGAAACCAATATATACATGAAGTAGCGAAGTGTGAGTGATTTTTGTCCGTTCTTGCCTTTGGATTCATTGCTAGACTCAATTTTCTCCAAGAATATGTAGCTGATTGGTTTTCATGCAGTGAAGACATTGAATCAGGCAAAAGACCAACTGGAGTTTTTACAGAATAAACTGGACTGTTGTCTAGTCATCGACGGGGAATCGCTACAGGCTCGTTTGACTTTCATGCCTTGGATGTCGTTTGGGTATTTCTAATCATTCTATTCTTCCAGATCTGTTTGAATTTGTTCCAAAACGAATTCTTTGAGATTGCGACGAAACTGTCGGCGGTGGTAGCATGTCGATGTTCACCGACACAAAAAGCAGATGTGGCGAGGCTTATACGGCAGCATACGAAGAAGAGGGTGTGTTGTATTGGGGATGGAGGGAATGATGTTAGTATGATTCAAGCGGCTGATGTCGGTGTGTTCAACCTGCTCCTCGCTCACGATGGCATACTAATTCCACTCTGACTCATATTACAGGCGTCGGGATTGTAGGTAAAGAAGGCAAACAAGCCTCTCTTGCAGCTGATTTCTCCGTTACACAATTCTCCTACCTAACAAAACTACTCCTCTGGCATGGACGAAACTCATACCGTCGAAGCGCAAAGCTGGCGCAATTTGTTATTCATAGAGGGTTGATTATATCGATAATGCAGGCAGTGTTTTCGGCAATATTCTATTTTGCGCCGATTGCTTTGTATCAGGGGTGGTTGATGGTTGGGTATGCGACGATTTATACAATGGCACCGGTGTTTTCGCTGGTGCTTGATAGGGATGTGAATGAGGATTTGGCGTTGTTGTATCCAGAATTATATAAGGAATTGACGAAGGTGAGTAAAGTACTTTATGAGTTCTTTTGGTTGACGTATGACTCATGCGGTCCACTCAGGGACGAGCGTTGTCATTTAGGACATTCTTCCAGTGGCTGATCATCAGCTTGTACCAAGGAGCTGGGATCATGATTATGTCCCTTGTGTTATTTGAGAGTGAATTTTTGCATATTGTGTCGATTTCGTTTACGGCGTTGATTTTGAATGAGTTGATTATGGTGGCTTTGGAGATTACGACTTGGTATGTGCCTTGTTCAACATCTTCTTTCCATGATCCGATTAAATGGTTGATTTATATTTTTATACATGTACTTAGGCATCTATATATGGTGATATCTGAAGTAGTAACACTCTTCTTATACGCCATAAGTATAGCGTTCCTTCCTGAATATTTTGGTGCGTCTCCACTAGTGGCGCCTCTCCTCCGCTTGACATGAAACTTCCTTGTCAAATAAAACCGGATCCTGATTTTGACTTTTTGACTATCTAGATTTGACGTTTGTGGTCACAATATCCTTCGCATGGAAAGTTGCAGTGATAGTTGGGATCAGTGCGATGCCGTTATGGATTATCAAGCTGATCAGGAATAAAGTGAAACCGTCTGCATCGAGCAAGTTGTTGTAGGGCCAAGTAAGGGAGTGGTTTTCTAGGGTATTTAATCTTGTTTGGGTTGGCAGAAAGGTGCCAGAAAGGTGCCGTTGTGACGTATCTATTACTATCAGGCGTTTATCTATTTATCTAGACAGTAAATGGGGTAAGGTCGGCACAGAACCGTAGGAGAGAAAATGTACTCTGGACTTTTCCGTAATTTACGAGCGGCCTGTATGATTTGGAGGCAAGTTTGGTCTTGAACTGGGCCAATTTGGAAGATCGCTGGGGGAATGAAACCCACGAAGAACGTAAATACTACGGATTCTGGTGTTTGTACGCCATCCCCCTCTCATGCGTTCGTTCGCCTCGCAGCTGCTCGCGGTCGCCCTCGTGGCCCTCAACCCTGCCGTCAATGCGCTCGCCTGGCAGCCTGCCCTCAGCCAGGCTGAGCGGCAGATTTTCCGCGATCGGCTTTTCCAGACGAACCTCCGTGGTCCGAGATGGAGTATGCTTTTTTCATGGTGTTTTTTGTGCATTGCTCAAGAGGAGTTGTTCAGCGGGAAACGACAACCAGAACGTTCTGCTCGACCTGGTTCTTTCAAACATGCAGAAAGCTGGACTCCAAGCTGAAGCCCTTGAGTATACACTAAACAGGCATGTCTTTGCTGTTTGCAACAACTTCTGTACTTAGTTGTGGCTTTTCACAATCGTAGGTGGGACCCTCGATGGTGGTCACTCTCGCTCAACCTCAAGGACGGATCTCAACTCGCTCTTCCGACGACCGGATACTGGCCTTACAGCGGTGACAGCGGTCCCGCAGGCGTTACGGCCCAAGTACACGATGCCGGTACGTATGGCTTGAACACCGACCAGACTCATGATGAGTCTACACTCGATCTTGAAAACCTGCCACCGGGTGGCAGTATCATCTTCTTTGACAACCCAAGTCCGACACGGAACTATTCTTTACCTGGTTATCATCTTCTTGGGTGCGTATATGCGCTCTAAATGAGGCTTTCATGAACTCTTTTCTCTAGAACCTCGCGCGATATTGGACCAGATGCTATTCCAGAAGTACGTGTATACCTTACTTTTTGCGTCATTTCATTGCTGACTTGTATTTTCCTCCTATCTCAGCTCGGCAATCTGACCAATCCCCATTGGCAATCTGAGAAGAAGCTCGATTTTGCCGATTTCAAAGATATGGGTATTAAAGGCGTTATTGCATCATGGGTGCACACTTCCGATGAAAATGCTGCGCTTCAATTTCTTCCCAATGCCGGAGCACCCGGAGATGGTAACTTATTTGATGTCCCGGCGCTTTATGTTGGTAATTCCACCGGAGAAACTATTCGAAATCTACTGCGTGAAGACAAGGTGGACACAGCTACGATCGTGCTTGATGCACCTAGCTATATGGCGTCTAGTCGGACCCTTGTCGGCAGACTTGAGGGGTTACAGAACAGCAGTGACAGCATCCTGTTGTACACCCATAGTGGGTTTCTTGCTTTAGCTTGATGTGGGGTCCCAGGCTAATACGATGAGTTTGCTTTTAGGTGATGGACCTTCTATTATTGAAGAAAACGGTGCGAGTCCTGAATTTTCTACCTAGAAACAAACACTGATATTGTTCCTTCTTCATAGGTCCCATTCTCTTATTGACAATGGCCGAATACTTTGCAAAAAATCGTCTCAATATCAGCCTCGAGTATGTCTCTCATTCCGTAGCCACAAGGACTTTGCTATCCCATCACATTCTATTATTTCTTCACTCCAGTTTCGATACATTTCTAATTTTTCTTTCATTAATAGTATTGTAATAACGACGGGTCACATGTCCGGTGGTCACCTTAACGAAAAACAATGGATGGACCAACGTCCTGAAATCCGAGACCGTGCAAAGGCAGCTATCGTCTGTGAACATTTTGGTGCCATAGAATGGAAGGACTCGGTGAAGGATGGGAAACCGGTTTATGAAGCCACAGGGCTAATGGAGCCGATGTGGACTATGGTGTACGTGCCGTTCTCTTGTTCACAAATCCCTTGTTCTACGTGACATGATATATAGAAATGAAAGACCCGCAGAAGAACAAGGGCTATTACACCAATTGTACCATGACGCATTTGACGGAACGCCGGATTATTTGAGGATGGCGATGTTGGCTCCTCAAACGTTTGATGGAAAACGTTATCGATGGTAAGGCCTTCTCCTCTATATTCATTACTTTACTTGAATTCCTCGAAAATGAAAAGGTACGGTGCCGCAGGCAGTAGTGTCTTGGGCCGCAGCAAACTCCCAACGGTTGGGTATGCTATTCGCTTCTTCTTTGTCCATTATGATTCATTCATGATTATCCCGTAGAATTATTCCACAACCCGATTACTTATGGGCTGCTATGGTCGATGGCGGATGGAGCAAACTCAATATGGATATGGCCATCGAACAGATCAACGTCGTCTTGAGACTCATTTCGAGTCTTAATGACAAATACTCTGGCGGTGAGCTGTGAATGAACGCAAGTTGTTCATTCCAGGTGGTCCTTTTCCTTTTCTCTCTTGTTTCTCTAAATCTAGCTGTATACGCATGCCAAGTCCAAGTTCAGGGTTCCACAGGGATACGCCTTGTAATATATCTATCTTCGTCCTCACAAATGTTGTCTATCCATTGCTATGCTGGCCTCTATTAAGTACAATCCGCGGTATTCACACAGTTGATTGATGGTTTGGTAAGTACAATATCCGCCTTTATTGGAATCGTGACAGCCTCGTGCATGGTCCCAAAGTATTAGTTTTTTGTTTCAAGTTGTGTCTAATTTGCAAAACACAACAACACCAACCTCGTCGCCCATGTGATTGATGTAACGTGTCTGCCTGTCGGTCCGTCTCTTTAGGCAATTTGATTGTCTAAATAAACATGGATGCCTTCTCCCCTTATTTCTTTGTTGAGAATGACGTTCGACCAAGGACGTCAAAGCAACAGCAAGTATATCAGGGACACCAGTCTCTTGAAGAACGAAGCAGAGTGGCATTCTTTCAAACGACGGACATGACAACGTTAGAAATGATGAACAATCGAAGGATGGATCATTCTTACAGATACACACACATGCACACACAAGCAAAATAAATAGTTCAAAATTAATGTGTACTCATAATCCGATGTAAAAGGAATGTGCGTGCGTGTGCGAGTGAGTGAGTGTATGTAGAAAGTTAGAGTGGAGGGCAGGGGAGTGGGCAAGGACAGCTGGCAAAAACAAAAAAAAGAACGAGAAAACAGAAAAGCACGGGTTCTTGAGTGTTGTGTTTCTTTTCTTCCCTACAAAAAAGAAAAGAAAAAAAACCTGCGTTGAACATGCGTATGCAACGAGATCAAGAAGATTCAATACGTGGATTACTGACTAACAGAGAGAGAGAAAGAGAAAGAAAGAAAGAAAGAAAAATGCCTAGGGACTGAGAGTGTAAGTGGAAGAATAAGGAAATGACAACAATAATAAAACCCTCCTTCGGTCAGTCCACCCTTTCGACAATCCTTGTCCTCTCTCTACTCCCCCCCAACTTTACGTATACAAGAGAGAACAGAAAAAAAAAGTTACTCGATCATGCACCTCCACCAGCACCAGTACCAGCACCAGAATGAGTCACAGGGGAGCCAGGCGTAGTGTTATGGTTATGACCCATGAACGGCGCTGCATTGTTGAAGAACGGCGTCCCAATGATACCAGGAGGACCAGGAGGACCAGTATGCCAATCTACGGTCCCACCAGAAGAAGTACCAGCGCCAGGTGCAGGCGCTCCCCACAGCGAAAACGTACCAGTGTTACTAGGAGGCACACCAGGAGGACCACCAGCTGGATGCTGTGGATGATGATGACCACCGCTTATAGGATGCAATGTATTGTTGTGATGATTGTGATTATGGTTCATCATGCTTGAAGCACCAATGGAAGTTACACCTCCAGGTCGAGAACCTGGAGCTGCTGAGAAACCGGACGTAGAACCCCACGGCCCTGATCTTGCCAAAGCGTCACCACGAGGACTCGAGGATCCCCAATGGGGTTGTCCAATCACTCCAACATTGATACCGCTTACGCCGATACCCACGCCGCCGATACTACTTACTCCAAATGGTGTAGTCGCTATAGATCGACGAGCCGCAACAGGTACAACCTCATCATCGACCGACGCAAGTGCTGACGATCCCAACACAACACCCTTCGGACTCGGTGACCTCCTCACAGGCGAATTCGATCCCGGACTTGAATTATCTGTACCTATCAGTCCCGTCGGCCTTGCGATCGGTGCAATCGGTCGGGAAATCGGACCCGGCGCCGCTCCTCCAGTAACGTTCGATCCTCCGGGCAGATCATGAACACTTCGCCTTCCAGATCCAGGAGCCAATGAGGGTACTCCAGGTATCGTAGGTGACCCAGACGAACCCCCAGTCATCGGAGTTTTAGGTTTCGACGGCGGACCAATAGGTGACGGAAGTCCTGCGCCGGAAGCAAATCCTCCACCAGAAACCCGCTGAAATGCAGGGTCAAACGACGTAGGCCCATTAGTAAAAGTACCTCTTGGAAGCGCAGAAGGTTGAAGTTGCTGAGGTTGCGGTTGGTGCGAGTGCACTCCAAGGTGCGAAGGATGCTGTGGAGTAGGTGGCCCACCACCGGTACTAGCAGCACTAAACCCGAAAGGGACATGACCAGAACCCAGTGCGCCATGCCCATAATTGGCCAGACGAGGAGACAAGGCTTGTGGAGATGACATCATTCCACCTGGTTGACCTTGACTACCGAACATCATACCTGGAGTTGAGGAAGCGTGTGAAGAATGAGGTAATTGAGGTGTATGTGGCGTAGGCGGTTGTGAGATACCAGGAGGTCCTCGAGAAGACGACCCACCGGGCTGAGATATTTGAGTAAGGTGTGGAGGCGCAGGTGCACGATTGGAGTTGACAAGAATGTTGGGCGAGGATATGGATGCGGAGAGTACAGGAGGCTTGTTATTGCTGTAACTTCCCTTTTTGGCCAAAGTCGGAAGATTATTATTGATCGCACTGTTCACGCTGGTGTTTGGCGAGCGCTGAAGTCCTGCAGGAGACGAGCCAGAGGTGGCGAGTCCACTGCTGTTGGATTTTACAGGCGATGTAGCCGGTGGAACAGTACGGACAACCTGTTTGGCCGACGAAGGACCTGTAGCAGCAGCAGCAGCGACAACTCGTTGTTGAGTGACCAACTTTTCCTTAGCTTCCCTCTCTTCTTTTTCCTTCAGCGCCTTTTTCTCCTTCTCAATACGTTCTCTCTCCTCCCTCTCCTCTCTCTCCTTCTTCTCCCTCTCCCTCTCCTCCTTCTCCTTAGCCAACCTTGCCTCTTTCTCCTCTTTCACCTTCCTCTCTTTCTCCTCCTTCTCTCGTCTTTCAGCTCTTAATTTCTCCTCTCGTTCTTTCCTCTTCAACTCACGTGCAGCTTCACGTTCACGTTCCTCTTGCATACGCTTCCGCTTTTCCTCCTCTTTACGCGCTTTTTCTTCTTCAGCAGCTTTACGCGTCGCTTCTCGTTTCGCGCGTTCCTCTTCTCGGCGTCTTTTGTTTTCTTCCTCAATCGCCGCTTGCCGAGCTTTCACAGCAGCCTCTTCAGCAGCTTTCTCAGCCGCCTTGGCAGCCTTTTCTTCCTCTCTCGCAAGTTTCTGCTGCCTAAAAAAGAGAGAAAAATCAATAAAAACAAAAAAAGGTCACACTAAACGACCACAAAAAATCAGAGAGAAAAGTCAAGTAGACTAACCGCTTCTTATCTTTCTTTCTCTGATTTGCATTCTGCTTTTTCTGCTCCCTTTCTTTTGTCAACTTATCCTCATCCTCCAACTCTCTCAACAGCTGCATCTGTCGCTCCTGCGCTACTTTTTCTCTATACGCCTGCAACACCCTCTGCTCAAACATCCTCGCTGCAAATATCGAAAACATTCGTTTTCCTTCCTCCATCTTCTGCTCTTCCGTCATAATCTGAATGAAGGACATCATCATACGAGATAGATTGAGTGGTGTACCATCATTGTAGCGACAGTCAAGCGCAGGTTCGTGTTCAGGAGGGGGAATATCCGCGACAGATGAGGGGGAGAGTGAAGCGACGAATTTGGGGTCGAGATAGTGAAATTTGTAGAGAACCGGGTAAGCGCCAGAGGATGTAGAGAGAGAAGAGAGAGAAGACGGAGTGGTAGAGAGAAATGAGCATGAAAATGGGGTGGGAGAAGAACAAGGTGACAATAGAGGGGACAAAGAAGATGGTTCCGGGGAGGAAAGGATATAGGGAGGGAAGACCGTATATATGGAATCAGAAACCGCGACAAGTGGTTGTGGTGTAGAAAGTAATTTGTGGATTTCATCGAAGCGATTCGGATATATCACAGAAGAGCCGCCCAGAAGATACACATTGACGGTATAATTGATGTTTGGGAGATAAAAACACGATAAGAGAGGAAATCGTCGCGCATGTCGAGTTCGGACCATCATATGGGATATTGATGTTGGAGGAAAGCAAGAAAGCAAGGGGGCAAGGGAAGAAATGAGACAAGGCCAGTCAGCATCATTGATATTTCGGACAGGACTAGAAAGAGTTGAAATGAGGAGTGGGGGTGCTTTTTTTTTCACCAGTCATCCACCGAAGCACATTATTGCTTGTAACAGCACTCTCCCATCCCGCCCAAAGGCGCAACATACACAAAAAAAAGAGATCGGGAAAAACAAGAAAGACACCCACCTCTTCATCTTCATCCTCCTCATCCTCCTCATCTTCACTTCCACCTTCTCCATCTTCACCGTCATCCACATCACTACCATCATCATCTTCGCTGTCCTCTTCGCTGTCCTCTTCCACATCTGCAGCTGCCTCCTCTTCTCTCTGCATCCTTCTCTCTGCTAGTTGTTCCATCATCTCCAAAAATTTCTGACCGTCGTTTTTCAACAAATCATCGGCTACAGTTAGGATATTACCAGGACCTAAAATAGCACCAGATATGCCGTCAATGGGACAATATCCGCATTACAGAGGATATCCCTCATGGGCGTGCAGGACTGGATATACTCACCGCTTACTGCCAAATTTGTCAAGTTGAAGCCATCACGCTGCTTCCCATTCACCCGTCGCTCGCCTTTACCTATTACACCCCTTCTACCTGCGGGTATTTGTCGTGCAGCCTTCCTCCTTCCGTTGACCAACCTCCCATCTTCGTCTTCGTCTTCGTCCTCGTCGTCCTCGTCGTCCTCTTCTTCTTCCTCTTCTTCTTCGTATTCTTCCTCCTCTTCATACACATCCCCTTCGTCGTCCTCGAATTCGCTTTCTTTGTGATGGTGATGATTGTGATGAGGATGCACGTGTACGTGATCATGATGTGCTGTCGGGGGCGCTATTCTACCATTTATAGACGGTAGCTGTTGACGTTGCTTACCGCCGCGATGTTTTCCACCTCCTTCACCGTCTGCACTGACATGATTGTCACTATCGCCGTTGTTATTCGGAGGTACGTGTGATACCACAGCACCGTTCTTGTCGAGCTCGACGCTTCCCGGAAAGGGGCCAGGTCCAGGAGGTGGTGGGATCGTGCCACCGGAATTTACATAACGCTGCTGGTGGTTCGCGTACTGTTCTAGCTCTTCGTAATAAGCATCATACAGTACCTCGAGCTCCTCCTCTATTGCATTTCTATTTTATTTGTTGAAGGATTGAGGAATGGGCGAGAAACAATTGCGAGTTGCCGTCGTTATTGTAGTTTGGCAAGATCAAAAGTCGATCAGATATTGATCAAGAGATAAAATCGCGGTTGGAGCAGGGTAACCGAGAAAAGCAAACATGTCAGAAGTCACACAAACAATAACAAGTCGAGAGAGAAAAAAATCAGTTGACCATCGGGGAAAAAAGAGGAGAGGAAGGTGGAAGAAGTGGAAGAGACACGAACCGCTTCCGGCCACATACAGCACAACTGCATGAGTGTCTCTGTTGCTCTTTCATCTTCTTGAGGACGGTGTCCTTCTCGATCTTGACGAGGTCCCTGCGTTCCTCCTCGGTGAGACCAAGCCAGAATTCCTTGATGCGTTCGCGTTCCTCTGTTGTGCTGGTGCTCCAGATCTTGTTAGCATTTGCCTTGCCTTTCTGACTGAGAAGGGTTGTGTTCCTGGACTTGCTGGTGTTGGAGGATGGGGGAGAAGGGTGGCGATTCTGAGCGGTAGGGGCCTGATAGCCCAGCGGCGCCTTTGAGGCAGCGCGCTCTGACCGGGGCTGCTGTTGCTGTTGCTGGGACTGGATGATCTGCTGCGGATGTTGAGAATAGGCCATCGGTTTTTTTCCCTTTGCGGCTGGGGATGGGGACGGCTGGCTGGCCATCTGCGGTGTGGGACGACTGCCAGAAGAAGAGACTGCACAATTCCTTTGTCAGCTCGCATCAATTTTCCCCAGGCCCTCCGAGATCTCACCCCAATCGTCGGCTTCTGCCGGCCGAGAACGCCTGCGTTTCTTCCGGAGGCGGCGCGGTGCGGCGGTAGGAGCAGCATCCGGCCGGAGCTGGGCAGTCGGCACCGGGACGGGATCATGATGCTCGGCGTCGGCCTGGATAAGGAGTATGTATATTAATATTATTGGCATTATCGGAGGTCCACGCACAGTCTGCGCCAGGACATTTCTCAGCATTTCCAGCTTCACCTCCTGCACAGTCCCCTCCACTGCCCGCGTCTCTCTCAGGATCGCCGCCGCAGCCTGCGACAAGTACTCGCCCCCGCCCTCCCCAACACCCACCTCCGCCAGCCGCTGTCGTAGCTGCTCTATTGCTCGAGGTCCCCGTTCGGTGAGGTCTTCTTCCACTGTTATGCCTTGGTTCCCACCGACCAGGGCACTGTGCATCGACAGTGCCTCTGCAAACTGCGCCTCAAGCTGTTCCAAGCCACGCAAAATATCTTCCGGCAAACGCATCGCCATCGCTGGAACAGTCTGTGTCTGCGATCAATCTTTTTGTGTCAACCCCTTTGGATCGTATCACGTGTACTGATACTTGAATCACAGTGTGGATGGTAGAGGAAGAAAATGCGATTGGCTGTATGTCGATGAATACATAGCGACTACTCAGAGCCGTTCAAGTCACACGTGATCCTTCCTTGATCTCTTGTTTTTTACCCATCTCAATGGTAGTTTTTCTCACATCACTTGAGCTTAATATCATGCATCGGGTATGAGTGTTGGATGTAGATACCGATATTGCTTGTACAAAGATCTTCTAGACTAATCGAGCGCGCATTAAAAATGTATGACGCGGAAAATCTATGCCCAACGTCTCTACTTGACCATTTGGTTATCAAGTCTCGCTGTATTTTATCTAGAGGCCGAGCTCGTCAGCATATGGGAGCTTCAGAGAGTCGCCGACAGCGACAAAGGTAGGCTTGGCCGAAACGAGCGACGAAACCGCCTAGAAGGACGCATCAGACACACAACTCTTCATCTGCACAATTCTCAAACAAACCTGAGAGAAAGAACTCGTCGTGACCTTGCCAAGCGCAGACAGAGTCGACTCAACAGACATATCTCCCGTGAAAATCTACAAAATCCAGCCAATCAGTCAATCTAACCAGACTTTAAAACATTACCTTGGCTCCTAGATCACGAATCAATCCCTCCCTGCTCTCCACTGCACTTGCAGCTCCCAACTTGGCCTTTGCAAGGGCAATCTTCAGCTCATCCTCGGTCAATCCCTTCGTACTCTTCTTCAGCACCTCAACAGCGACCTTTCCAGCCTCCTTGACACCCTCAACTGTCCTTCCACTCACCACCAATCCAAACAAACCAGCATCTGAATATGGCAAATACAGACTCTGCACACTCGTTCCTTCTGGAATCGCTTGCACCATCGGCGATAGTCCTCGAGCCCACTTGACAGAAGACGTAGTAGACAAATGGGCAGCCAGTGTCGCAAGTTCAGCTGAAGTGCTGATATTGGTCGTTCCAAACCCAATGAAAACAGTTTGCAGACCATCATGCGCCGCTTCCAGGCGCGTTTCACCACCGAAATAGCGACTCGCAGGTGTTTCAATCACGCCATCGACAGCATTCGCACCGGCCACACCAACAAACGAAGCATCCACCAACTTGTTCAATGTCGAAGCTTCGATATTCGTGCCAATAACTGCTACATTGTCTTTCACAAACGCACGCTGAGCAAAGGCTTTGATGTCATCAACGCTGAAATGCGGATGGTCCGGTGCGAAAAGCGATGAACCTAACCCGGAGCGGAACGCAATGGCATGGGCAGCTTCGAGTGAGCGTGTTAGAGAGTTGGAAGAGGCTGTACGTGTGTCGAAGGAGATGAGGGGTTGTACATAATCCTCGAATTCATGTCGCGTAAATCGAGCTGAAGTAAGGAACGAAGACAAAACATCAACAAAGAATTTCCTTTGACAATTATTGGGTCGACATAGTTTTGGTTCATTCAAGAGAAAACTCACTCGTCACCGCGAAGAAACTCCGCCGTCAAAGCCAACTGTTCACGGCCTACACTCGCAGATAACAATCCGCCATACAACTCTGCCTCTCTGACAGTCCCAATAGCAGACCTCTTACCCGTGCTCTACAATCCACACACACGCACACACAAAATTAATACAAACACGTTTTTATTTTACACAAACACACCTTGAAAGCAAAATTTTTCAAAGCATTGGCTAATCCTTCTTGACCTTGGAACCTACTCCCGGCTTTTTTCACGAGAACGGTGACTGCCGATGTCGGCTGTCCGAAATCTACAGAAGCGACTTTGACTCCTCCGGTTGTTGTCGAGACGTCAGCAGTAGTTGTAGCATAGCCTCGTTTGACGGCCGAGAAAGTGAGGCGCTGGAGGCTCAACGCCCTTGCAGACAGCAACATTTTCGTTGAGGGAGAAGGAAGAATCAGTGATGCGGTTTACATAAGCTGCATCGTACAGAATCACTTCAAAAGTCGACGTCGCCTCGTCGCAACTGCCAATTGACTGGACTAGCTTAGAATCTGGCTCAGTGTTACAAAAGCTGCCAGCTTGCCTGGTAGCACTTCCCCCTGCCAACTGATCTGCAACCCCAAACCATGTTGTTCAGCCACCTACAATGTCCAATACTTTCTACTTATGACTTAATTTGTGACTATCAGCACCAACTTCCACCGACCATAGAACCACGATGCATCACTAGCAAAACTCAGTATACTATGTGAGAAAGAGAATTCTGCATTATACAGCAACAAGCAAACTAGTGCTCAGACGCGGCCATTAGGCCCGGGGTCAACATGGCTACACACAAATGTCCAGAAGTATGATGTGTATGTACGGTAGATGGTTTAGGCATGAACAATAGCAGAAATGCTTCGGTGTCCAAGCCGGGAGTTCGATTCAGGCTGTATTCCTATTTTCCCGTGGGTGTGTGTTGATTGGCACATGGGTATGAGAAAAAAATTGGATTCTTAAATATGTGAAATTTGAAAAGCTTTAGCGTCGAAAGGTACAGTCATGATGCCTGATTTTTCGAAAAGACAGTGAAAACTATGAGAGAGATGTAACGATCTAGCCCAACGATACGACGACCGCTACGACGACCGCGCAGTCGGACATAGCTTGAACGACGAGATAGAAAATTTCCTGGGTAACCAGCGACTCACCGAAGTGTGGTGGATAACTGCGCAAGCATCTATACGTCCACAATTCTTCGTAATTGATGATACGTACCTGACTGACTGGGGCATGGGGCAAACCCTCAAGAAGAGGATAAACGATTTTCCTCTGTGGTCACCTTATGTAACACGCACGTGTACATATATATATAGCGTTCCTTAGTCTTGACCTGGTTAATATACATCTTGAAACTCCTGACACAGGGTTCGAGGACAATAAAGACCATAAGGGCAAACGCAAGGTTCTAGCAGTATATTGTAGACAGAAGAACAACGAGAATGAAATTCACTGCATAAGAGAACTATCGTCAATAAGTGTGATTTTGATGACTAGTGGGTTAATGTGACTTTGTAGACCTGCTACAAGCATCTACTCACAAGTAGTCGCGGTCAACACGAAGACGAGAATAGCCCAGGGAATGAGTACCTGGGCAGGTATGAGATTAGGTAGGGGAAACGAAGTGACGTCATAGATAAATTGATGCGGTACTCATTTTGGAGTGTGTCAGTCCAACTCAATACACTTCCGTTTGATCTGGGGCAGTTCGGTCACCCTCTCCGTGGCCACAACTGCGGTCAACATCTATCACGCGAAAATTACATTTGATGAACAGCGACCAAGGAGTTTTCCAGCAAAGTTGAGGCTCAGTTGCTCTACGGAGCTATCTCTCCAATTTGCCCCAGACTGTAAAATTTGTCACAGTCACATATGCTCCCGCAATGTCCGTATAAGGACACATTTTCCTTTTGGAACATAGGACTTGGCGAGTCGACAAGAGAGAGACGTATAGGAGCAGAACAAAACACTGCGAGAGCTTCGATTAGAGTCTTTCCGGTCGAGATATTATCTTTTCTCCTGCGTGCTTTACGACGCGGAGCATATCTCCATTGGTCAGCGCGCTTTTGTGCGCCTCGGACACGTATGCTCAAAGTGGAGGAACATTATCCTTTCAATTCCACACCTCTGGTCCAAATTTCGAGTGGATAACACTCTTGTAAAATTTCAGACCTCCCACTGCTCTTGCTGTACGTAAAAAATTCCGGCAACTCTCCTTTCTGTCTCGTTGTGTCCTTTGGCCGTTGTCATTTCCATTCTTTGGACAGAATGAAGAAATTATTCAAGCGACTAGAGCGGCATGTGCCCAGGGTTCACGCACTCACAGTTATGAGAATGTCTTACTGTTGGGATGAAGAAATTTACCTTCCATCTTGGTGGTCCTCCATTGATAATTTTTACCACCGTATTTCAATTTGAAAAACTTTACTCGCCTCCGAAATCCTGTGATAAAAGGTTTTCTTGGAAAGATCGAAGTACCATCGGAGCTCGCCTCGTTAAAAATCCTCGGCTGGCCAATTGATCCTTGGATACGTTTATAAGGCGGAGAGACCTCTTTGAATGCGTTCCAATCGGCGTGTAAAGCATAAAACTCGACAAGGTTGGGACACCGAATGAGTAAAGATATTCAAAACAAAACCTGGAGCATCTCTCATTGGCATATGTTCATTGTACCATCAACTCCAATTCCCTTCTCTAGCTCCTTTCGCGAAGCTCATAATTGGGAATTCCCGTGTGAAAATCAGACAGGATGAGATGAGCGCCTTGCGCTTCCTCATCCTCCCACCATTTTCCCCAATTACATCTCTTCGGAGTCAGTAGATGGCCGGAAGAGTTCAGCCTGAAGAGCTTACAGATTGTTCATCTCCTCGAATACGAACCTTACATGGTCGTTGACTTCTTGTCTTTACTCAACCGGCCGGACAATCGAGAGCGTTTTGACATCTTCCCATCCATCGCCGAGGTTGTGATTCGACTTCCATTTCAAGCGTTCTCCTCAGCCAGGAGAGAGATGGAAGACAGACTCGCCTTCCTTCTAGTTCCGTTATTTCACCTTCGTGACCCTTACAAAAGAAGAGGATTCCCCCTGCAGATCATGCGGCGTGAGAGTGATTCCATGGAGAAAGTGCATGAAGTCTATGTCTCGTTGAAGAAGGGCGGTTATGCATTTGAGATTTTCCAGGTGACGGAGAGTATAGTGCCAGGCTATCTTTATCAGGTTGGGATAAATGAACTCCCACGGCATAGAGATGATGTTTCTTTGAGTCCAGATTATGTCTTCTAGTTCAGATGAGGATAAGGACTGATGAGAGCGTTTTTTCGATCTACTTCATGGGAAAGAGACGGTTGTACGGGATAAAGATTAGATGTTTGAAAATCAAATCATTCTCTGGAGATGTGACACTGGAAATCACCAAGTCAGTATCTAAGCTGTACCACTATAAAAATATTTCAACGTCACTGAATTTATCTTCTAATATAGTTTAGTGTAACAATATCAAAATATACTTGTGGTAATGTTGAAGTGATTTTACAGCTGTACTGTCGTGTCCTGATTGATACACCAACACAAGTCCACTGTGTGCACAATGACTTGTGTTATTTCTTATTCTTTGATCTTCTGATGACGGGTGCAATTCAAGGTCAGCCTGTGAAAATTTTACATTCCTCTTCTTCGTTTTCTGTCTTCATTCCCACCGTGCTGTTTACCATCAATCTTATTTTGTGGCATATATAAATAAATGTCATCAGGATGCTGAATTTCATTCGGACTTCAGGTGTGAATATATTTGTTAATGCCTGACTCATTTCATTCAGACTTTAGGCTCTTGCCTGTTGAGTGTTAGATTTCTGCCTACCTTCCTATCATGCAATGACACCTGTCAAAGAAGAATGCACAGAACTTGTGTAGATTCTGTCAAATAAGTGTCAGGGCAATAAATAGAATAATTTGCCTCAGTACACAGAAACCCTACACTATGAGAGTACAGACTGCAATTGAGCTCCATGTAATAAATTGTTGATTTGTTCTTTTAAAAAATTATTTGCTGACTAAACAAAGGATAGATCAAGAAAACACTGGCTATGACTTCATTCACATCACGGTGTATCTTCTCACCGGCGGCACAGGTGACTGCTTCGGCTCTGCCATGTTGACATTTGAGTACTAGACTCTAATAATTCGAAGTTCTAGAACACGGAGGGTATATGGGCAAGAAAATTCTCATCTCTCGATTCATCAGTCTTCTGAACTCCACCTGACTTATGGCTAATAATTCATGCAGTGTGTAAGGTACAAGGATCATGTTGCATCCCATCCAGATCCCCTCTTCAATGTTGTTGAGAACACGGAATCGCAGGATGGTTTGACTTGGAATACTCTTATACCGTTGCAAACCAGTGAGTACAAAATGTTAAACTATCAACTTTATATACTAAGAAAAGGAAATACTCTAGAAGGTTCCTAAACCTTCAACTCGATCAATGACGTCGACTCGATATCCCAACAAATGTACCACTCCAAATGGTCTATAGCCGACGGTGAGCCACGCTCCAATTTTGAAGACTACAGATGACATTGGGAGAGTACAAGTCATTATGATAAAGCGTACATAAGCATCCGGTATGCTCCAGTATTTGACGTGAACAACCACCTAAGTTTTGAAGGCCTCTACAATATGATAGGCACCAAACAGCCCTTGCGTTGTGTTAATCTCATCTCCAAAATTACGAGAAAGGGCATCAACATATGCCTGAGAATGGCCAGCTCGAAGTAACATCGGTTTCACGGGGTCTGCAAAACGACGTAATATTGCCTGGAAGGCAGAACCTAACCCTTGCACTGTGGGATTGTCGTGCCATCTACCGATTGGAATGTAGATAATTTGTGACTCGATGTTATTGAAGGCTCTAGTATTCTGTAGATGGGTACGGATCTGGTCGACGGAAGGCTGTATCCCTCGAGTGAGTAGGGCGTTGTTTACATCTTGAAAAAACTGCGTGGATGCAGGCGCATGAACTCTGGGATCAAGAGCTTGATGGGAGTCGGGATGAAAAAATACCCTGACTTCTAGCTCGCCGGAGTGATAGAGACCTCCAGGACGTAATACGCGGACTACTTCAGGTAATATAGTAGCATAATCGTGGACCTGTGCGAGAGATATTCCGCATGATATGTCTCAAGACGACTTCAAGTAAGAAAGCAGCGCTCACCGACCAAGAAATGCCACGGCCGTGGATGAAATCAAAGGTGGCATCTGACCAACGGAATTCTTCATTGATACTTCCGAGTTCAAAGTTGACATTGGGCAGTGGGTATCGGGTGGCAATGGGAGCTGGGTAAATTGTTAGCTCGAATAGTGTCACTAGACAGTGAGAAAAGATAGGCACCAATGTCGATTCCTGTAAACCGAACCGAAGGGAACTCGCCAGCCATATGCATCAGCCTGATATATTGCCGACTCAGTCAGTGATCGGGTGATAAATAAGCCTGACTTTTCCTGCAGTAAAACCTTACCATTCCCCTGTCCCAGTGCACAGATCGAGGACCTGGGACTGTCGATTGGGGTTGTGCGCCAGGATACTGGACATAATGTTAACGCAGCGGGGACCAGTCAACGAATGAACGAGGCTGTTGAAAGCTTTCAGTCGCTAGGAAAAGGTTACTAAGAGGGGGCAAGGATGAAAATCTCTGATCCACCTCCTGTTCCGAAGTATCTACAGGAAGAGGATATGGAGATGATGGCCATGAGGGGAATAATCTTCCATCGATTTCGTCGAAGTAGGAAGGAAAATCATCTGCTTCAATTTCCTCAACTTCGTCGTCGATGAAGTTCTCATCTATAGGATTGACCGGGCCCTCTGATCCAACCTCACTTTCGTCGTCGCCGTCAGAGTTGGAGTGGTAGGGTGCAACTGAGGGCATCTTGGCTTCAATAATATCAAGATGCCCAATTCTGCGAAATTTTATAGGTCCGCTGATTACTGAAAACAGTATAAACCTGCAGCCAGTGACATCCAGGAGTGGCCAACCAAGACATTGGAAATTTCGACTGTGCATGGCAGCGTGAAATGAACTTAATAGTATCGAGATTCATCTAGGCCCATTCGACTATTCATCTAGTACTCTTTGATCAGCTTTGCACGGACGTAGCTCTGGCATAAGCTGGTCTGAATTTCCGCGAAAAATGGGGAGCTGTAGCCTTATGGAATATCGCTATTTTTAGTATCTTGTTCATGTTCTCTGCCACTAGCAGTCTCTAAAGCAGCTGCGTGATCTATGTGGACACTTCCTGTTTTCAATTGAGCGGAAATTATTGAAAGAAAACCGCTAGAAGTTTTCTCTTTTGTTCAGTTATTATACGGGCATGAATTTCGGCTACCGCGGTAATTAAGGCCTTAAAACCCTCTCAGAGTCAACTTTTATTGCAAACGCCGCCATTCATATTGACAAGTGAATGACTTAACTTATGTATGGAATCAGTTCAATACTATTATTCTCGAGGGAAAGCTGCTCTAGGGTCCATTACCATGGAAGGTTGATGCTATCATAAAAATCATCATGTGATCATGCTATGCACAGCTTGACTCACTCTGATGTCAAGTCGCCGTTTGAATTGGATGTCAAGTCACCTGATGGTGTAGTGTCACCTCACATGTCGACATCAGAATATTCACCGTGTCAATATCTGGTCTGTGCGCTCGCTATGGGATTGGACGTCAACGTATTCTATACTGAACGCGATAATATATTGAATCAACCCGACGAAGGTCTCAACGATTACTGCAGGCGTATACTCTCAGGGAACACTGAGTCTCATTTAACCGAACCAGATCTCGGTTTTGCGCCTTTGCTCGAAGAAGAGGACATAGTATCACTGTACTCAAATGAGATACGTAGTTGTGATGAACCAACAACGCCTTCAACAGGACAGATTGCAAGTACTGCACAGTCATCCGCCAGTCAACTTTCAGGTTTAGTAAGAAACGGGGAAGAAGTGCATGGCTCTGACGCTAGGTATCATTCCAGGGTTCTGAGCAGTGCGAGGCGTTCTAACTACACGTGGAAGCAGCAATAACAAAATTGGCATCAAGCGCAAGCCCTCCTTAATCCAAACGATATCTCCCGCGAAGCATTCTAAAATCAACGAAGAACAATCAAAAGCGCGTCACATCTTGACTCGACAAACTTCTGTTGCTTGTTGTGATACACTGCTTTTCTCAAAGAGAGAAGAAGTTGTTCATATCACTGGAAACGCTGAACAGCCGTCTGAGATCCTGAGCTTTACTCCTTCACCAGGACGCTGCCAACAAGAGTTGCCTCCACCAGCATGGTCCAGCCCGTACGCTCTATTTACCAAGAGAAGTGTCATGTTCACATCTGGATTGTGATTTTCAGGATTGATTCTTTCTCTCGTATCATGACTCTTCCCTCAGTCTCTGGTGTACAAGACATCAAACCAGGCCTAATCACGAGGTATTCTGATGGTCCGCCACTCCAGGGGGCAGCATTGAAAAGGAAACAATTCAATACTGCCACGAACTGGAGAGAAGAAGATAAGGAGGATCCTCCAACTTCACCTATAGATGATTCTAGGATTCATCAATCTTTGACGCCCGTAGTTGATGAGAACCAAGAGAATAGCGTTATAATCACAGGCTCAAGTGCTTTGTGCTTAGAAGTAAAGAGGCGTGTGGCAAGACATATCGCGATGAAGCAGCAGAACAGAGTCATTCCTCCAAGATCAAAATATACAGATTCATGTAGTTCAGGCGGGCCCGTGATGCAAAAGAAGCTAGCCATCAACGGAGCTATTGGCGTACCAAATGTGTCGGCTGGGTCAGTGCCTCGGGTAGTTGAGTCTTCGTGTGGCTCTGAGGCCAGATGTTCTACTGAAACGAACCGGCGAAGCCGAGACCAGCTTGAAGCGCAGAAAAGAAGATCCAGCAAGAGAGGGAAGCAAGTGTTAATTTCTCCCGTTGAATATGCGCAGCGAAAGGCCGTTACCAATACACCAGGAAATTCAATTGTTCAATTTCTGGAAGGAAAGTGTATCTTCTACATCGGAGGTGATATGAAATATGCAGGAGAGAGGACTAGAAAACGAATGGAACTCGTATGTCAATGATCCCTCAACGAAACCTGTTTTTGAAAAGTACAATTTAGATTGTCAGATATGGAGGTAATCTTATCCCTGTTTATGATCCTTCAACCGTTACACATATAGTCACTGACACAAGCAAACAACGTACCCTTCGTGCTCTCGGTCATAAATGTCTCAGTGACATTCCTCCTCACATACCGATAGTCAACTGGAACTGGATAAGTTCCGGCATGAACCGACTCAGTCGGCTAGATAAGGAGGATGTCAAGATCAGATTAGATGACGTCTGGATGTATGCTGCATTTAGCGAGCGAATGGACGCAACAAAGCGCAATAATACGGTTGTTCTACCAACTCCATCAACTCTCAGTGTACAGGGAGCAAGTTCATCGGAGCAGCCCGAAAAGTGAGTCCATGTTGACGTTTCGTAAATACTGAAACAACCTACAGTAACTTGACCTCTGACAGGGTCTGCTCCATTCCACCGCCTAGTTGTATAACAGATCCAGAACATAATGATCAGGCCTCTGGGTTCGAAAATGCTTCCACAATCTTCATCCATATAGGGAAGGACACCAAGCAGAACGTTTTTGACCCTCTTGAGGAGTTCTATCCAGAAGCACGGGAACTTACTGAAAACAAAGTGAATGAAGTAAAGTCAAGATCCATTATATTGGTGGCTGATGGGTTTGATTACATAGTTCTATGGAGATGATGAGTCTGATGAAGAAGTTAATCAACTTTTCAAAAAAGCAGTACAAAAATTCTCAATGCAACGGACCACACGAGTATGGTTTGTGAGACGTTTGGATGGCCATTACTGATTGTGAACGTTAGGGATGGACTTGTGATTCCAAGGAATTGCACAAAACGCCGTGCATTAATCAGGATATCATTGAGAAAGTAGGATACTCCCTTGATCCTGAACGAGTACCCTGTTGAATTATTTCAAGCTCCAAGAACTACAGGAGCTCCATAAAGCGAAACTTGGCGAAGAAGATCGTTGGCGGGCTTATAGCTATATTAAGAGTAGGGTATTTTTGGGCTTGGCCCCTGAAACACAGATTAACAGTCACAGGCATTCGTGCGATCCGCAGGTACCCCAAGCGCATCCAGTCTTACAATGAAGCCCGTAGTATCCGAGGAGTGGGCGACAAAACAGCTTTGAAAGTGAGAGTTGTGCATCCTACAAGCATATTAATTCAATAACAGTTCTGACCTTGGCTAAGATATTGGAAATTTTGCAAACCGGTGATCTTAAACGTATTGACTATGAACGAACGGACGACGTTCAAGTCACTCGATTGTTTCAAGGAATCTATGGCGTTGGTATGTGGCCTTCTTTGACTTTCCAATGTTATCCGCTGACACCATATGATGCTTATAAAGGCATATCAACTGCTTTCAAGTGGTATTCTGCGGGCTGTCGAACGTTGGATGATCTTCGCAATCAGAAGGGAGGTGTACGCTTGAATCCCGCTCAGTTGCTTGGACTACACCATTACGATGGTATGGCTTCTTACCTTCTCGTGCATTCGAATTCCATATACTTTCGATCTGGACTTAGATATCAATAGCCGCATGCCTCGCAGTGAGGCAAAGGCCATATTCGATTTAATTAAACCACTAGGCAAGCACTTGGATTAAACATGCTTGGATTATGAATGAACCCAAGTTTAGCATTATCCATCGATCACAAGCTACTCGTAGAAATAATGGGGAGTTACAGAAGGTAAGAACCTTGAATTCTTCTGGATGAATGATAGCATATCGTTCTATCCAAAGGGGGAAAAGCGATTGTGGTGATATCGACATCCTAATAACTCGTCCCGTTGATGACGTCAAGACGCATTCTGGTATGGTAATCAAATCATTGATCCCTTCATGCTGACGAATAACAGGGATCTTAACACGGCTTCTTCCTATTCTACGCAAGAAAGAAATTATTACGGAAGACCTCGCTGTCCCTGAAGATCTGGAAAGTCTCGAATGTGTTTATCGCGGCCTCTGCCATTTACCGCAAGCAAATTCACGTCGACGCAGGATTGACTTCCTTACTGTCCCATGGGAAAGCCGCGGTGCTGCTTTGCTGTATTATACGGTACGCTTATAACCTCATGGATCCTGGGTTTTCATTGACAATGCGCAGGGAGATGGCATAGTGAGCTATCATGTTTACTGGTCATCAGTGATCTTCAATGAATCATAGTTTAATCGTGCAATGAGGCTTAAAGCTAATAAAATGGGGTACTCTTTGAACCAGCGGGGTTTATTCAGTGGTGTTGTACGAGATCCAAAAGATTCAAGAATCAAAAGCAATGAAGGTTGATTTCCAATTCAGTATGATCAGATTACATTCTGAGATTTGATTTACTCCATAGGAACTCTGATAGCTTCTGAGACAGAAGAGGAAATTTTCCGAATTTTGGATGTTCCATGGCAGGAACCTCATGAGCGCATCCGCGGTTAATTAATTTAGGTCTTCTGATCTCGAATCTTTTTTTTGGGGGTTACTGCGTTTTTCCATAAATTGGTTGTATGATGTCCTCTAACATGCCTATGTGCAAGTTGTGGGATGCAAAGCAAAAAATCACACTCATCACACTGAGGTTCTTGATATCTAGAGGTAATTTCATGATTTATGTTCCAAAGGTGTCTTTTCAAGGGGATTATTGCAAATAAGTGAATACCAGTATCAGCCATCGATCGAACATGCCTAGATATGAAGGTCTGGAGTTGACCGTATTATTTAAACTTCTGGACACAGCCAAGATGGGAATGAGTACAAGTGTGTTATTCATGCAGTAGGTAATGACATCTGTGATAGATGAGAATGAGAGACCTTTCCTGAGAACATTCACTTGTATGGATTTCTTGTGTTCATCTAAAATTGATGACTCGCAGAATGCGACAAGGACCCTTTTTTTACTTGCTAACGATTTGAATAGGAATTGCTCGCGGAGAATCTTAACTGTCCGTTGTATTGTCTTTAGCCTCAAATACACCGAGTTCTGGCTCCCCCCTTTTAGTAAACTGAGTAGCACGTGCAAGTCGCCAAAAGTTCGTGTGGAGTTCATTATTGGGTTCCAGGCAAAAGTTGGGCAGAAACGTGACACCTATCTCTCATTGGTGTATATGTATATACCCATCCCCTACTCAGAGACCGTTCACATCCGGCACGCATGTTGACTCAGGTGCTCAAGACCACAATATGTGAGCGAATCATTATCATCATCATCATCATCATCATCGTTGCAAAGTCTACTGCAACCCCTCAAAAAGTGGGGAGGGGGGCATGCCAAGGATTCCGACCATTTCAGTAGTACGAGATTCAAAAAAAAAAAACACTCTCTCTCTCTGGAGTATCCATGTAGATCTAGAGAAAGAATTCGGCACTACTTGGAAAGCCCTGAGTAGAATCAGAGAGAGAGAGTGTGTGTGTGTATTGTGTGTTGTGCGTGTCGTATTTCCGTTGAGGAATGTGTAAGCGAGTCATGAGATTGGATGTCAAGTAGCGGTATGGTTGGCAGCTAGGCACATGGTAGAATCTCTTGGAAAGTATGCAATTCTTTTCTTCAAACACGTCCTCGTGTTTTGTGTTTTTTTTATGGCTGGAGAAGCAAAATTATAGGACTAAACCAACAAAAACTATTGCCCGACAGGATGGTCTAAGGGTTAAGACCATGGGATTTGATAAGAGCGCTCCCCTTCGGGGTAACAGAGCACTTCGAATCCCGATCTTGTCTATTATTTTTTTTCTTCTTCTTATGTCGTTCTCATTTTCCTATATCGTTCGTCAACGGCGCTATCATGTCACGCGCACATAAAGTGTAATAAAACATCATCGTATTGCATCTCTTTTTTTATTTGTACAACATACACAATCGCGTCTCGCAGACCAACACCTTCTCATTCTCATCCCTGAACATGAACCATCATTCAATCCTATCTTCGAAAAAGAAAGAAAAACAACACCACCTCGCTTTGAGCCATCCCCCTTTCAAAAAAAAAATCAAACATCAAAAATCCAACCTCCAGATCCAAGAGGTGTGAATCTCAATTTCGTCTTTTTCTTTTTCTTACCTTTATCCTCCCCCTCGTTCTCACTCTCATCTTTGTCCTCCACCAGCTTTGCTCCAGAATCCAAAACCTGTTTACTATCACCACCCACGCTCAATCCCAATCGCTCAAGCTCAATCGTCACCTCGCTGTCCTTCATATTAGCACCCAATACAAGCACCCGTGTACGTTTCCCCACACCATCGTCATCGCCATCGTCATGGTCATCACGTTCAACCGTCGCTGTCCACACCCCAAAATCAACGTTATCCATCATCATCACCCATCTGGCCCTCCTCACCCTCGGATTCAAAATAAACTCGGCGCTCAAGCTCGGTAATGCCATTGCAAGAAGCGATGCTGAAGATCGGATATCGTCTGTTGTTGGATCGTCCCAAGCTATAATTCCTGTGTTGAAATTTCAAAACGGATGAGTGATGAGTGAAAAAAAAAAAAAAGGTTTTTTTTTTTAAAATACCTTTGGCACCGTGGTTGATGCTGATGATACTCTGTACTATAAATTCTTTACCTGTCGGAAATCGCTACAACACACGTTAGATCTCCTGAAAAAAAGAGTGTTTTTTTTTCCCTACGGTCCAATAACTAGAAAAAAAAAGAAAAGTCAAACCCAGTAACCTATGTCGAACAACAAACTCACCTCTCGTTTCCGAATGCTTGAGGTACTGCCCATACTGATTTCGTTCTTTCCCAGCCATGATGGAATAATCGTTGATAGAATTGATCCATTCGATTGGAGATGTCGGTGAATTGGCCTTGACAGTTGTCGCACCTTTTTTTTTTTTTCATACACACGGATGCGAAAAAAATAATAATAAGGCAAATGAGAGACGCGAGGGGAGAAAGAGGAGGCTGACCCGCAATCACCAAAAGTTGGGGTACAAGGTGTGTTCCAGACGCTTGAAAAGGTGACATTGTTCCCGATCACGTAGGTGTCTTGTAATACGATATCACAACCTGCTGTATAAGAGCTATAAGGGAGAGAATAATGAATGATGATGGTGGTGAGAGAATGTGATGAAGACACTTGCTCGAAAAAGTAATTTTGACAATTGAGAACGAGCGATACGGGATGGTAGCCAGGTACCTCACCACCACCACCACCACCGTCCAGGGAGGAGATGAGATGGGAAGCTTTGACGGTGGCGTCGAGAGGGTCAGAGGTACCGTCTGGTTCATCGGCAGTGTACCACAGTAAGAGATTGTTGAGAGATTTGATGTGGTTGACTTGCTCGGTGACTGAGGTGGCGTTTTGGTATGTGCTAGGGAAGGGAAGGTGAGTTTGATGACACGTGATGGAAGAAAACGTACTTGCGCATATCGTACATCAAATAGAGACCTGCTTGTTCCATCGAGCTGTATATACGATCCAGTGTTGCTTGATCTGTTGTTCCGCCTGGAACCGGATGAACCTCAAGTTCTTAAATCAACAGACAGAGTGAAAAAAGAAAACCAGAGCAACGCACGACAGTAAATCTACAGAGATCGTGAGCTAGGGTGCAGATGAGCGAATTGTAATTTGAATATACGAAACCCTTGCTGCGCTAATGTAGCTGGAATGGTAGGATCTTTTGCGAGATAATTATCGATTTGGGTGTAGAATCCGATAGGAAACAGAGGAGCGAAGTGGCCCCCTGTGCCGTTTGGAGGTCTTGTGAGGAGAGCACCTGTCCTGGCGTCGAACTTGGTGACAGAGCCGGAAGGATTGTCGGGGAGATAGACGAGGGGAGCCGAGGCACTGAAGACCTGATCTCCCGGGGAAAAGGAGGCAGTACAGGACATGTTGAAGGGGGCAGATTGGGGAGAGAGGGCAGAGAGAGAGAACGGCAAGGGGTGGGCGGTGGCGTTGAGGGGAACGAGACCGGCTGTGAGAGGTGTGCCGTTGATGGAGACAGAGACGTTGAGAGGCGGGAGAGGGGGAGGAGGGAGCTCGATGTGGGCAGCATTGGCGACATGGGTCCACGTGAGGGGAGCATCGATGAGGACGGCGACGGCAGTGCGGTCCGCGGGGGTGTTGGCATCAGCAAACAGATAGGGGCGGATGGCCGGGGCACAGCGCAGAGCCAGCAGAGGCGAAGAGGCGCGGCGTGCTTGGAAAAGACGAGGAGAAGAGTGCCCGGGGGAGGACATGTAGTGTTTTCCACACCTGGTAGAAGACGAGTGGAAGAGTGCCCGGGGGTCCACACCTGACAGATGACCTACCATGTCTGTGCACTCGCAACAGCAACGAAAAGCAGCCAGACCGGGGACACCATCTTGAACCACATCAGCGTCTCAAAATAGAGCAGCGTCTGTGCTAGGATCACATCGGTCACGTGCCACCAAGGGCAGGAGGTCGGGTGGCAAGCATACACGCTGCTGCTCTGCATGTCGTCCCGGGACAGACTGTGAGTGTCGTTTTTCGAGCTGCGAGACTTTACGGATAACACCCAGCAGCGTCTACGAGCTCGTCGTCCGCCAGGAGCCCAAGCAGGCTCGCATGTGCGGCGTCGGTGGCAAAGGTCCGTGCGTCCTCGTTCTCTCTGCCTGCCCACCCACTCCCCTCCCCTCTCCCCTTTTTTTTTCATCGCCAGCCGACCGCCGCCCCATCGATCCACCGCCCATCGTCCAGCTCCGTGTTCTCAATCCCGCGCACGAGCCAAGTCTCCATGCCAGCCCCGACACTCCCTTCCTCCAGAATCCCTACTACTTCATGTTTGCCTCTCTCGCAAAGCCCGACGACGACACCGAGCTCCACTGGCTCAAGGATGGTCGCACCCGCTGCACCACGGGTTCCGTCGTCTCCAGCCTCTACCATCTCAAGGATCCGCAGCAGAACAACCAGGATGCTGGCTTTTTTGTCTTTCCCGACCTCAGCGTCCGCACCGAGGGCAGCTACCGCCTCAAGCTCAGCCTCTTCGAGGTCGTAGGGTCTGTGTCTCTGTTTCCCCTGCCCTCGTGCTCCTCACCTCTGTCCACAGAAACCATGTCCGCCACTGCAAATCCATCTACTCGGCTCCCTTTTATGTCTATACCGCAAAAAAGTTTCCCGGGATGGAAGGCATGTTCTCTCTCTGCTTTTCTTTTCCTTTTTCTTTTCCCCTGCTCACCCGTCCCCAGAGTCCACGCCCCTCTCTTGTTCCCTCGCAGACCAGGGTATCAAAATCCGCATTCGCAAGGACATCCGTGTCCGCAAACGACCCATCCACGTCTCAGACACCCACCAGGATCTCACCAAACGCCCCAGGACAGACGATTATCCTCTCCTCGATGCCCCGCAATACCCATCTACCTGGCCACTCGTCAGCGCCCCTCTCAATAGTGACCCTGCATCTGTCATTCCGCCTCCCCAAGCCAATGCCCCCGGCCGTCTTGCCATGGGCGTTTCTATCCCTGCAGGAATGGATCTTGGAGGCCCCTCTGTCTACGATGGCCGTGGTGGGGGCTACAACCCTCAACCGTTTGACAACTCTCCTCCTTCGTATTCAACATCATCTCCCTCTCACCAGCCACCACAACCGTATATCCAACCTCCACCCGGACCATACGCCCATTACCCATCTCCCTACACCACCACCACCACTTCTTCGGCAACGACGACGACGAGTCCCGTTGATCAACAACAACAGTGGAATCCTGGTGGGCCTTCCTATGAGGGGTATTATTCTCAGCCGTATGGACCGTCGCCTCAGCGATATGATTATGCAAGTTATCCATCACAGTCTGGGTATGGAGCGTACTATGATCAGCAGTATGGTGGTTATGCGTACCAGTCGTATTATGATTATAGTCATCAACCACCACCACCACCGCCTTCTTCTTCAGGCCCTCATCATCATCATCATCATCCGCCGCCGCCGCCGCCGTCATCTCAAGTTCCTTATCTATCATCTCATCCGCAATCATCATCATCATCACCACCACCCCCACCCCCAGTTGCGCCTTGGCAACACCATTCTTCATCTTCATCTTCTGCTTTGACGACGTCGCCTGTTGTACCTCCGCCGCCTGGTGCTACGTTCCTTGGTGCGGGTAGTACTTCTGGAAGTGCTGCTCCTGCTGCTCCTGCTACTACCTGTGATTCATCACCATACGCTCCAACTCGACAAGCAACAGCAACAGCAGCACCTCCAACGACACTTTATCCATCCCATCAAACTCCTCAAACAGCTTTATATGGATATGGACACTATACCTGCGCTACAACGACAACGACAACAACAGGGGAGATGACGAATTCTAATTCTCTACCACCGCCAGCAGTACCGCTTTCTTCATCGTCTTCTGTTGCTGCTGCTACTCATGCTCATACTCATACTTCTATATCTTCGTTATCTTCGTTATCTTCTTCATCTATCGCTATGACTTCTCCTCCTCCTCCTCCTCCTCCTCAACAACAACAGCAGCAGCAACAGCGTGGTTCTCCTCCTTCTACAGCTATGGGATACAATGCGTCTAGTACCACTAATCCGGGTTTAGAATGGAACGGGTATACTGGCCAACTACCACCACCACCGCATTCGCAACCGCATTCGCATTCGCATTCACAGCTGCAACCACCACCACCACCACCACCACCACCACCGCAACAATGGACAAGTGAAGGTTTTCATCATTCACATCCCCCTTCTTCTTCTTCACGTATGCCTCCCCCTCCTCTTCCCCCTCCTCTTTTGGACACTGATCGTATTCAATTGGCGCCATTACGACGTTCGTCCGCATTACCACCTTCCTCTTCTTCTTCATCTTCCTCCTCTTCGTCATCGTCATCAGTTGTTGTAGTTGTTCCGTCCGGTGCGAGTACCAGCCCCGTCACTTCAAATCTAGATAGGTGTGTACTCAGTTCTTATACAACCCATTTCATCGCTGACTTTCTCTTAGCCACGCTGCTTCTTACACCGTCATTCAGATGATGAAGAGTCCAGGCCGTAGCAACATCAACTCAAAAATGTTACCACCCCCTCCCTCTTCTGATTTCACTCGCGATAGGGACCGCAGGAGTAGCTTGTCAGATCAGAGAGGCGCAACAAAGAAGAATCCTCTGAGTATCGGTAGTATCATCTCAAACGACAAGTAGAAATCGCTCTATGTAGGATCTTTCTAACTTATCTCAACTGTATCATCATTTTGTTGCTTTCCCCATCCCAGCAAGAATGCTGTTCTGTAATGTTTCCCCATCATCCTGCACATCCCTAGTTCAGATGCGTCATCCATTCGCGCAATCCCACATACCTGATCTACGGACCAAGTGAAACAACCACCCATACCCGCCTCTTTGGCAAACTTGGCTTTATCAAACAAACTCCAGGTGTCATCATAGGTCACTACAGTCGTTCGCGACTGATTAAACAAATACTAAACAGGACGTGATCGACTTTCAACTCCGAGATCAAGAAACAGAACGAACCGGAGTGTCACTGCAGTCGTCCCAACCCATCGTATATCCATTCGCCCCATCATAAGTCCCGTCAGGCTTCTTGTGCAAGGCTCCACTCGATAATAATTGATTGAACGAAATCTGCTGTCCCCACAGTCGGCTTAAATCACCTGCCGGTGCCGCTCCCACTCCAGGCGTGATCACAAGGACAGGCGGGCCTCGCGGATGAGCGCCTACAAGTATCATCGGATCTTGACCTTGGTTCGTGGGCACACAACTTCCTGAGAGTTTTTTTGCACTACTGCGCGCAACATAGCCATAGAGTGGCAATCCAAGAAGCAGCTTGGAAGCCGGCATACCAGCCTTGGTCCACTGGGCCAACGCAGCTCTAGCATTAGCCTCGGGCTGTGCACTTGTCCCACATCGATCCTCTACAGTCACTTAGTATCAACAAATTTGGCAGAATCAAACGTACCCAAAGGCGCATTAGGTCCCGGAGGATCCGAGGCACCAAAGACATCATAATTCCTGTAACGTCATCAGGAAAAAAAACAGTCACTGGCAATGTCACCGACATGATGTTCACAAAGTCCATGTATTCGGCGAATTCAGAGACATTTTGCAAAGGTTTGCCGTCTGCTCCTCTCCATGGCATATGGGTGACGGCAGCGGATATTATCCTTGTCGAACCTGTCCGTAGCAGGTCTTTGTTGGTCGTTAACCGCACTAGTAAAAGATACTGGCTTACCAAGTACTTTGCGCAAGCCTTTGATCAAACTCAACAGGTTTGCAGAATCTGCAGGAGAATGTGGATTCCCAGAACCGATGTCATTCGGATATTCCTGTCATTACGTTGAGTTCGAAGTAAGCCCGACCTTTGTACTACTAACCCAATCAATGTCAATCCCTGGTGGAACTCGTCATCAAAGTCAATGATGGTACAAAAACAAACAGCTCACCATCAAGGCCGAACGTGTTGATAATTTCTGCGATGCCATCGCAAAGCTTTGCCCTGTTAGAGGCCGTGGAAACAGCATGGCTCATCCAATGGCATCCCGACCAACCTCCTAGAAAAAAAAAATAAAGTTGGAAGGTCTGCTTTGGGGAACTTTCCTACTTACCCATTGATATCACAACTCTGGTGGTGCTAGTTCCGGATCGAGCAGCAGAAACCAAGCGACGCAATACGGTCTTACTGTCGTTGTCCCAGTCGATGCCGGCTACGCCATTTGGAGTGATGAATGCTACAGTTCCTCAGCATCACTCCAGCAGTTACTGGAAGCATTGCACACCGAAAAATATTATGTCATATTTTGCAAAGGCCAAATTTTCCGGTGGTAGAGTACTGCCTGCCCAACTTGGATAATAAGTTGCTGCAACTGGTGTCACCGGGCGGGCGATCTCGGCTTCATCGTGATCGGATTCGGACTTGATAGAGAGAATGCGAGATTGAACTGGGGTAATGCTGGCCACGGACCTGGATTGCATCGGAACAGTAAGAGTATCGTGTCTGATCTGTGGCGTGCCGAACGGTGCGAATGGGCCTGGCGTCAAAAATTGAATTAAGATCGGATGATCCTGGAGCTCGGCAGACTGGAGAAGGTTATGTAAATAGAGGATAAGTCCCTCCTTCCTCTCCATAATGAGATCGTCATTGATCCAGGCAGAAGGAACGAGATTGGTGAGTGTATGCTTGGCAGGAAGCGGATAAGGGTCTCTCAAAGACGCATGCAACGCAACGAACTGGGCGACGGAAAAAATTAGTGGATGTATGCGGTAAAAACTGGATGCAGTACCTCCGAGAAACGACGAAAAACCTCGTGTCGGCTTCCACTTTCAAGAGTAACTACCAGAATATAAAGTATGTGGGGATGGGGAGAGGAAGAAGTTGTATGCCCGGTGATACAAACTTTATTGATGATAGGCATAGTGTTGCAAGGAATGTTACCCAAGTGTATGCTTTATATACCCCAACAGATGATCAGCAACAGACTCGCATGTCGGACAAAAGAAGGGGAGTTGCCTTAGATGGATATCATAGTGACAACAGTTCACTCTGTTGACAGACAGTACACCTACAAGTACAAGTTCAGAATAAGCGCACTCTATTATCTCGGCAAGCGTTGATTGTCCATAATTTCTGGAAAATAAGCGGTTTGAGAAGTAACCACAACCTAAGCTGAAGGCTAACCACAATATTTGTGCCCCTTCTCTTGAACCGAAGGCTTGATCGTTGACATTGTGGAAGTCCCCTGTGAGGGGAACGTTGAGCCACATAACTCTATATCTCGTGGTCTTGAGAACTCTGAGCGAAGATGTCGTCGTCCATTGAGCCTGGGTTTTAAGGCCTTGGTTCACGTCATGCATATACCACAGATAATGATTGTACTGACATTGCTAGGACTGAGTTCGCGTAGACTAGGAAAATGTCAGTCAGATATGAGAAAACGGCCAACCAACATCCACTCACGCTTAGAAGTGGAGAACGTTGCTCCAATAAAGAGCAGATCATTGGGTACGGCCGAATACTGAGAGACAGTTGTGTAGACTCTACACGTGAAGTGATGTAGAAAAACCTACAAGGACTATATAGATGATAGCAACGATGCTGGCGTTGAATTATGAATTTCACAATGTAGGCTGTGAGAAGCAAGAATACACAGACCTTGTCAAAAGTCCAGAACTTATGAAGAATATGATGATCTTGGATAATACTATATTGCTGACGAGCGTGACACCTTCAATTTTAACCTTGCTCTTGTACAGTAGTGCACACATCCCGATAGTGATACCAATGTCAACAACACAAGTTACCCCGAAAGCAAAGTAAACAATCCACTAGCAGCTGTCAGTCTCGGATCTATTGATGAGTGAAACGACACTACCTTCTCTCCAGACGCAAAGTCTAGCACAACATCTGCTGTTTGCCTACGGCGCATGACAAATGAGAATCCCATAAAAGGATGGTCAAACTTACAATTCAAAAAGGAACACTTGATGGAAAGCTACGTTTAAAAAGCTTTCTCACTGAGAAAACAAAAAAAGCATGTACGAACCAATGACGGCGGCTATGTTTGTTGGTCAGCCCTCTATCGATGAAAAAGCGTGGTAAACAAAGCAGACCCGATGCTAAGATTGCTCCAAGAACAGTTAGGAACTGTGAACAAAGTCAGATACGTGGATTGAAGTAACTCTATATTGCCGTACTCACGCGGATGATTGCGCTCGCGAGCAACCCAAAGTCAACACTTCTTTGTGCAACTGTGACTTGTGAAGGATTGATTACCAGATGAATGAATCACACTCACAGGCGTATATCCGAGACAGGTAAATCCTGTTTGTGCTATCTGTGAGGCAGAATCATGGTAGAAATCTAACAACTCACCCTTGAACAAATAGCATCATGAAAACCTGGCCACATTTGAATTGTCAAACAAAGAATTAGCACTCAGGTCTTAACTTACGTGCAAATATCCAACAACCTTATCGGCAAGGCCTATCAGTACTCATGGGATGTGGTGTACAAAAAGCGTACTGACCTTGATACTCCTTGAGTGAACCCAAGCAAGCTTATCGGATTAAGTTCTGTGAAGAGCGAAAAGCGGCTCACCAAATAACCTGTGTGTGTGAGATATCGCGTTCAAAATTCTTCACCAGCCAAGACCACGTTACTTGTATTGAGAAGGCGGAGTGAAGAGAATCGGCTAAACTGATGAGTTTATGAGCATCAAGCTGCAGATTGCACAAGGTGCAGTGACTACCAGACTATAGCGACCTAGTGTGCTATGAGGATGCCCGAGCATCTGTATATTTCATAAACCTACTGTTGCTTTATAGATTCGGCTATCTTCTGGGCATAGCTTGTAATACTGGTAGACTTGAGAAAGGGTTATCCCGTAGAGACTGAGGAGATGTAGTCGGATTTCTATGGACCAGGAGTGCATCATTTGATACATACATACAACCACCTACAAAGGTGAAAAATGCAGCTCCCAAAGTATTGCTGACGTTGTCGGTGCTCATGAACGTAGAAATGTCAGGGGAAGTACAACTAGGCATCTGTCAAAACCAAATCCTATTCATATATATCAAGTGGAAGCTCTTATTGCTATAGGCGGGGGAAAACTGATCCCATTTGACAGTCGATGATCAGATGTTTGTGAAGAACACATGCCTTTTAACACAACTGTCTTGTCACCGTGAGATAATGGGAGGAGTAAAAAGAAGCAAACGCCACATTTAATCAAGTACGAACTGATCATAACTTATGGCCGGGTGCAGTGGAATCCTATGATAGCTGATGGTAGCTGGAAAGAGCCTCCCGCGCCTAGTAATCGCCCAGTAATTGTCTTGATGGGCGGACGATAGGTAGAGAGCATCCCCAGGTGTTAGCGCATGGGTCTAGAGAATGCACACCTGACTCTTGCCAGACAATCGAAAAGTGAACTAGTCCTGTGCATCTATCAAGATCTGTTGCTTAACATTGACTAATTATACCATATCTGTACTTGGGCGTCCACACTCAACAGTCAGCTTACTGTCCCGCAACTTTGTCGTGTCAAGCTCCTGGTCATGATTAGTAACCCCTAACAGTTCCAGGTTCAGAAGTGATATCAAGCTTTGATGAGATCCCGGATATTACGACGTTCACTGGTCGACAGAGCTACTGGGGGCAGCGTGACTCGTGACACGAATGCATTATACTTGAACATAAGGTATAACTCAATGACACGTCTTACCATCAACTTGCTCTACTATCAAATATAGACAGAAGAACATAGTGTAATCTAGGCTCGGGGAGAGAAATAAAATCAGTAATGATTCAGAGTTGATGTCAGAATTGTAGCCAAACGTCAGCCAAACGTGAGAAACGCAGACCTTGATCATTGACCTCGATGGTGGACACGAGCTTTTTGCCAACTCTGCAACAGTCGGATATTCACCAAGCCATCCAAGTTAGTTGTCCCAAATCCCCTTTCTGAAATCCATCTGAGACTTCTTCCAGCTCATCCTACAAGCCTACGCACCGACCCAACTCACATCTCCTGACGATCTCAAGCGTCTTCAACACGAGCTCTTTGAAATTCAGAAGACTGATGCCGCGTGGGGTCTCGTGATACCGCTGCTTGACCATGTAGATTATAATGTACAATTCTTCGGAGCGCACACCAGTCAGATCAAGATTGCTAGAGACTGGTATGGACTCCTTCCAGACTTCGATGCGATCTTTTAATATCTTTATAGGGACAATTTTCCAAAAGAGCATGCAGAATCGTTGAGGGATCTCATGGTTCAATTAACTGCTCATTCTATCACATCTGGCCGGAGCAGGTTCATTCTGCGAAAACTATTCGTTGCGGTATGTTTATTTTGTTTACAGATGCAGAACGTGCCAACCAATTCAGATCATAGCTCACATCACTGGCACTCAAACTTGTACCGGGACATCCGACGCGTTGGCCTGACTGGATAATGGGCTGTGTTACAATATTTTCAAGTCGTGGGGCGCATACAGAGCAAATCCACGATTTTTTGACCATTGTGGCAGAAGAAGTCCCGAATGCAGATCTACTTGGGCCGAAAAAGTACGTATTAATTAGTATGTCTTCTCGGTCCAGGGGTATCTTAGAACTGACAGATATCTGTCAGAGCCCAGATGTCTCAATCACTCTTGGATGCGGTACCAATGGTAGTTCAAGCTATCACATCATCTATGTCTCCTACTACGCCAATGCAGCAAGTTGAATCTGCCCTTCGTTGTTTCCAAGCATGGATGTCTGTTCTACCAACTAGGTACAATCAAATTATCTTTGCATGTCTTGTCGCTAATGTTACTTCATTCAGCAATCTCACACCTCTCATACCTATGTTAATATCGTTTTTGAATCCTGCCGAGGATCATATGTTCATTGTAGCGTCGGATGCATTACAAGAAATTCTATCTAAATCTGCATTGTCAGATGGCTCTGGCTCGCGGACGCTCACTGAACCGCTCCTCTTTTGGCTCGATCGCGTAGGAACGGCAATCGTGCAACAAGTTGTTTCCTCAGGGGATACATCACTTGTTGCCCGGTCAACATGCAAACTCGTCGTGGCGTTAGGTGATCACTCCACGTCATATCTAGCTGCAAACGTTGCTTCGCGTGCCGTTACCACCATCAATGTCCCACCTTCGTTTCAAGATCCTACGACCCGAGACCAATCAACGCAAATCCCGAAATCTCATCTTGTTCATTCTTTCCTCCGACTCATGTTAGCCTTCACTGGGCTGCCGGGTTATTTTGGTGTTGACGAGGAAGAAAGTGAGATGACACTTGGGTTCTGGTATTTGTTCCAAGAAGCACTGTGGACGGTGGACTACCACATAGAGGATACAGAAGGAGACGTTGGGCAATTTGCTGAACCCGTCGCCGGTGGGGACACTAGGGAGAAAGAGCAAGTCAAAGTGGCGGAAGCAGTATATTTCGAGCTTGTGCAGGTCCTGAGGAGGAAGGTTGCATTTCCTCCTCAAGGATCTGGCTGGGGAAAAGGTTAACATGCGATTTGGTGTCTTGATGATGCTAATTCTCCTTCAGACCAGGTTGACAAATTCCAAGTGTAAGTTGGCTACATACCAAATTTTCAAGATTTCATAAACGGATGCAGATACCGGCGAGATGTAGGCGATACTTTGATCAACGCGTGGGTTGTCCGTGAGAGTCTGAAAGTTGTGATACTGACCTTTGTTTCAGATACTATGTCCTGAGAGAAGATATGCTTGGCTACTATGTTAATGATATTATACAGCAGCTCAACACAAGAGGTGAGAACGATGGCTGGCAGGTAGGATAGATCCTAAACTTTTAGCTCCTACCTGATCCCGTTCTCAGGATATCGAGGCAATATTACACTGCATAATGTCAATTCAAGAAGCAATTGATCTTACGGACAATATACCTCACCTTCCTCGCCTCTTCGGTCCAGATATTCTTGGACGTCTACCTCAAGATGGTCAACCGAGAGTCCGAAGGACCATGCTCGGCGTTATAGGTATGATGAATGTTATCTCTTTGATCCATTGGCTTTACTATTTCGCGAACAGGTGCTTATTCTTCCTGGTTTGCCAACTTTTCAGCTTCATCACGAGCGGTGACCCCGGGACTGACGCCTGTGGCCATCCCTCCTATCCAACTTGGTTTGCCTACACCTCCTCATCAATCATTTCTGCCTCAACATCAGCAAATGCCAACACAGACCCAGACATTACTCTTGGCTGCCTTATCATATGTAGTTAATGCCTTGCCAAATCAATCCTTATGCCTCCAAGCTGGCATTGCTTTACGGAACTTATGTGATGCTAACCGAAAGGCCTTGGCACCGCAAATAGCAGCATTCGGCGAATTGCATAACAATTTAGGGAGTATTCCAGTATGTTTCTTGTTTTCATCACGTGGAAATATCTTCAAGTTCCATGTTAGGACTCCGAAAAAGGCAAGGTGCTCCAATCCATTGCCAGCGTCGTTCAAGCACTGCCACCTGAACAAGAGATTTCACCCCTTGAGGTGTGTATGTTATTGTACCTGTTTACTCTCGTAGAGCTCATGATCTTCAGGCGATCGTCAACCCGATCATTCAAAGACTTATAGAAGCACTTCAGTCTACTGTTTCGGTGAGTTTCCTGTTGAACTAGTTCAATTAGGGTCAAATCCGATCAGAGTCAAATCATGAACCAATTAGCTTCCAGATGAAGCTCGAGCACTCGCGATTCTGCAGCTCGAGATTCTATCAGGTGTTGCTAAGGGGCTGACGCACATCAATGAAGGATTGCTTGAGGGCGAACTTGAGCCTGCTGAGTTAGAGAAGATCCACCAAGCGAGACAAGATATAAGAATGGCGAAGCTAAGAGAAGCAGTGTTTGGTGTTATAAGGAGTATGGTAGAGATATGGAGTGCTGATGCTGGGGTTGGACACGTACGTCTTTTGAACGTTCTTCAATTATTTTCTATAGACTGACGGGATAGGACTCAGGCCATCAGCGATCTTTTCAAATCAATAACCTCGTTACCAACCGATATTACATTAATTTCCCTTCCAGCCGGTCCGTTACTTGAGCTCATTTGCATGGCGATCCAGCGTCAAGTGACAGCAACATGGATATCACTGGCAACAATCCTGATTGCTCAATTGAACCCTCCAATATTTACACTATCTGCCAAGCCCGGACCCAAGTTTGAAGCTGAGGCTGTCGTACGTGAAGCTCTACCAGTGTTGCTGAGATCTGTTTTGGGCATGATGGGTATGCATGGTGCTATGGAGAGTGTGAGTTATCTATTCTTCTGGATTATGTGATGTTGTTATGATAGTTCTTGGCGGCCCCTTGATAGAATCCAGATATTGTGCAAGAGTTTTTTGTGTGTATGGATCGAGTATGTTCTCATATCATACTTCCCTGACAGATCAATGACTCCTTGATCTATCCAGGTAGCACAAGACTTTACACGGCAATTCTATGAGTTACCTGAGGGTGCTTTAGATGCTTTGATGCAATGTGCGATTACAGCGCTGAGCTTACAAGAACGATACTCATTGGCCGCAGCGTGCAATTTCATAGTAAGTTGTACCCAGTTGGGGCTTTGTATGCGCTGCTGACGAATACAATAGTCATCACTGATTCATCGAAGTGCACTTACGGCTGAACTTATGCCTCATAAATGTGCGCTTGTTGCAGCGCATGGTAGAGCGCTCATGCGCGCAGTCCTGCAAGGGTTTGCGGGTGTTTCACCTAGGAGTGTAGCACCTAATCTAATTGAGGTTTTGAGTACATTGATGAGTCGTGCTGGTACGACAGTGGAAACAAATGACTCAGGGACGGCAAGCGAGTGGATGAAGGAGGTTATCTTCTCTGTAAGTGTATGACATGTCGAATATTTCCTCCCCTCATTGGATTTCGAACAGCCTGACTTCATCCCGAATAAAGCAACAGTAGCAGATAAAGAAAAGTTTGTGAAGGCAGTTGTAGGGTGAGTCCATCCCTCATAGCTCCTTGCGTCAAGACAGAGTTACATTTGGTCTTGATACCTAGATCGCGATCACTGAGAAGAACGAGAGATGCTGCGAACCAGCTTATATTAGTTGCAAGAGGTTTGGAGGGATCGAACTTTGGCTATGCTTCCGTTACTATGTAATTGATCTTCCGACTACGAATTCATAATCTTTCCGACAATACTTGAATACAGCATTTGAATCCTTGGGCTGTTCCAGCAGCACAGATCTGAGTCCCATTGCTATTTTTAAAGTCTAGCTTTTGGCTCATTCAACAAAGGAACACTGCGTCCGATATTTCTCAAGCTGTTATTCTGAAGGTCGGAGAAAAAACGATACCGAGACATTTCGGCCGCGATATCATATCCCATGACGGGCAATTGCAATTCTAGCGCTGTGGTCGGATCAAAAACATAATGTCAGCTTACAAAGTTGAATACGGGCGTTAGATTCACATTTCGTGTACGGATAACTTCTCGACGATGACAGCATCTGTTCGGTACACAGGTTTTGGATTGGATGGATACGGAGTTTTCGTATCATTTCGTAGCGCTTTAAGATTTCTGGGATTTCGGATTTGGGTGTTCCGAAAGGTAAGAGCGTCTTGAGGACGATAGCATCTTCGAATGCAAGAGCAGCTCCTTGACCTAGAACTAACCGATAGATCCACCGTTGAGATCAGGAACCAAACCGTCTTCGAGGATTACCTCATACCTTGAAACATTGCATGAGCAGCGTCACCCATAATACATGCTTTTTCCTTAGACCAAGTCTGTATTGGTTTGAGCGCTCTGAGCTGCCAGAGACTGATGATAGGAGGAGCAAGTCTAAGAAACTGTTGCCATTTTTCGTCGAGATGGCCAAGCGACGCAAGCATTGTTTCCCTAGGGACATCAACCCGCCACTCTTGGATGAAATAAGCGAAGGATTTCGGAGAAATGGGGTTACGATTCACTTACTTGATGTAGATTGATCTCTCCTGTCCTCACATACCACCGTAACATTGAGGATTTCTCCGCGAACTGGGCATTTGATCGCATATACAAAAGTATGACCGCTAGGTTCTTTCGGTAACAGGATTATAGGTCCCTCATGCATCATCCACTCGGTTCCAGACAAATTTCCCAGGAGACGTTTCTCGAAAGTGAATCGAAAAGCACACCTGCCAGTTACCGGGGGACTTGGCGAACTGGAATCAATAGCCTGACGGATGCGAGACTGTCAATAAGAGTCGTATAAACGAGATGTCTGTCTATTTGAAGAACCAGTCATTCGGACCTTAATCCCATCGGCTCCAACGACAAGATCGAACTGTAAAGTTTGGCCATTCTTTAGAGTGATTGTTCCTTGTTCTGGATTACACGTTATCACAGGGGATGAAAGGTGGAGGATACAGGGTAGATTTTTGTGTTCTTCACTCAAGGCAAGGCGTTTGAGTTCAGAGTGTAAAGCATATCTACTACAGGCCTCCCAAGGCTAGATTGTATATATCAGTTAAAGTTCAATGACCAGAGAAATAACATACACGACCAAATATCAACGGGATATATTGCATATCGAATAAATCTAACCCTTCGACTCCTTGGAGTACGGATATCATCTGACATGTTCCTCATTGTCAAAAACCAAGTGATTTGCGAAGAAGCGAGTGGTATACTTGTTTCCATTCTATCGGATAGATATTATTTCGTTGGTATCCAAGACATTGCAAGGCTTTCGCTCCATTTGGAGGAATCGTAATACCAAGACCATTTTCCGTATTCGTGTCCGATGCTTCGAAAATCTTTCAAGATAGATTATTTTAAAAAAGACAAAAGTGTGCTGAGTATACAAAACATACCTCAACAACATGTCCCTGTTGACGAAGAGCGGCAGAAACTGCAAGTCCACCGAGTCCTGCACCTACGACAGCGACTCTCAGAGGGGCACCACCATCTAAAGCCATGGTCGGGAAAGAATTGAGGATCAAAGCTGAACTCAACTCGTTTTAATTGAAAGAGACCCCTTATCTGTAGTACATAGAGAGAAGCTCAGCACATGCAGATAACGTGTTTCTCATTACGTAGAGTCGGAAGTACGGCTACTGGAGGTCGAATCCTGGTAAGTCTTGTCCGTTTAAAGAAATCCTTTTCTACCGGCAAAGTGACTCTCTAGAGTTTGGCATGTGTTTGGTCGCCGGAAGTACAGCTGATGCCAGCCGAAATTGTACAGAAGATTCTGAAAATTGGACACTGTGTTAGTGACCCCAGATGTCCTGTTTCTATATTCGGAGCTGACAGCTCGCTTCCAGCTCAATAGTCCAGTCAATTTTTAGAAGAAAGCTTGCGTGAGGTGAGGAAGTCGAATGGCATTTCAACTCAAGATCAGGGTCAGAGTTCAACTGAATTAATTGGATATGATAAATAGCAACTTGGAGGATTGGCGATAATGCTTCTACATGCTGTCTTTCAAGACATTAAAAGAAATATCCAGTGAACATCATTCCTTTCGCCATAGTGTCAGTAAATACTAATTTTTTGATCAAAAGAAATAGACTATTGCCAGAAAAATGTGGAACCCTGCTTCAAATAGGGCAGTGTAAATTTGAATTCGGGAATACCTATCATAATATGAAATTATACGAAATAGGAATGAATGGTAATATATGAGCATATCTGGGACCGCGTTGATTGTTCGAACAAAGTACAACGATCGGTGATCGCGGATCATACGGGGAATGATACATTGTAATCAATCACATTGTAATCATTGTAACCAATCACATTGCAATCATTTTGCAATCATAACCAATCACATCGTAATCATTGTAACCCTGTGTACCCAAATCATGTTGTTGACTGTGATGTTTTGGATAAGCAGGAGCAATTCCCCTCCGGGATATTTGGACTGCGAAAGTACAGTCAAAGGATAAGTTGATCGGGATTTGTACCATTAATCAAGGGCTTGGTGTAAGCATGTTTTGCAAGCTATGTATCGATGACTGCAGGTGCTTACACGACTCCGGCACTTCACACTACACAGCTTACTCATTACAAAACACACGCCCCTGGATATACCCTACCCTATCAGGAGAAAACTACACTGGATTTGACGTAAATTTTGCAAGCTATCCAATAGATGTCTCCTTCAACCTCTTCGCTTTCCTTCGCCGATCTTTCAGTGCTTCTCGCGCAAGCAGCCTCTTTTCTCTAATGTCTTCAGCTCCCGTCGCGATGGAGACAGTTGAGGACGAAGACGCCATCGAAGTAGTCCGAGAAAATAAAGGTCCTGAGCGCCTATCTAAGGTTATTTTTCGTTTGATAGAACATCCTGCTGACTTCCGGTGGCGTTTTGGTGAGACAGAGCCACCGGTACTCAAAGTCCGAGAGAATGGCGCCTGGTTTGTAGAGCCTTTACTTGGAATAGATACACAGCCCTTGAACAGTGACATCGACGCCTTTTTCTCAACACGAAGCGGTTTGGCACTCCGAAGTGTATAAGAACGAGAAAGACCGAATCCAGGATCTGAGAAGTCATGACTCGAGACAGAGCACACATCTGAGACGGGCAGATGGAAATTAACAACGCCGATGTTACTTCCAGTCTTGACTAAGCTCCATGGATCAGATGATGACGCCTTCATAGAACAGCCACGGCTCAAAATTGATGCTGGCTTAGCCTCATCCTCACTGTGACTCGAGCGTGTCTGCATAGCTCGTTTTGAAGATCGTTTGGGACGTGCAGGGGTAAAGTTCGATCCAGGGTCCTCTTTCCCATCCTTGGCTGCAGTGATAGGCAACTGAGCTGTGACAACATTGAAGACATTGACAAGATTAGATTTGATAGAATTAGCCCATCCTTCACGTTCAGGCTCATTCGAGGCTTGGCGTTCCCACGTCCTACGTATGTGTTCAGCCGACATTATTCGTGACTTGGGCTTTATTATGGATAGATCCTTCTCCTGCCATGGTATTGAAAGACCTCTTCCATCAAGACCCAAGAACCTCGGCATTGGAACGAGTTCCCGGGGCGTTCCGACTTCAGGCAGAGGCGACATGGAATTGGGCTCCGAACAAGGTAGGCCGGTTTCTTGACTCGAGGACGCAGAAATGTCGCCTGGTACTTGATTTGTGATGAGCAATGCAGATCCTTGACCAAGCGTCTCAGCCTGGAAATGTGGGTCAATGCTTCCTAGCGATGCGCGGTCTGCACGTGATGGGCCATCAGAAAACAATGCATACGAGGGTATCTGTTGATTAATGAACGGAGGTCTCCATTTGCTGTCATCCTCGTATAGTTCAGATCGCTTCGGCTCACCAACGTCTCGGTCGCCTCTTGGTTCCCATGACTGCACATACGCCATATCCTCTCGACTCCCAAGATTCATAATCCCCATCTCCGTAGGTGTAGTATGCATCGCGTTTTCGACGTCTGAGGCAACGGAGTTACTGCCCAGTCCATCATTATCATTATCATGTTCGTCCCCAGAGGAGACCCACGGTAACTTGGCAGCGGAATCGGCAAGGCGCCGATGCCGTTCGTGTGCTTGTCGACGAATTGCCCATGCTGTCAGCGATGCAAGAAAGGCAACTCCAGCAACAGTTCCAAGTACAATAGCAACATAGTATGGAGGAGAGTGTAAGAGGTAATTTGATGGCATTGAGGGAGCGATGGCTGTGGAACTGGGTCTTGTCGAAAACAATGTTGCGTAGGAGCTCGAACTTGTCAGAGAACTAGATAGTAATGGTGAAGATGAGGTCATCATGGTGGATGTTTCCACCTCAGAATTTGCCGTTAGACTCGCAGAGTTTGGTGCCTGGCTCTCTGATGTAAGGATAGGTAAATCGGTTGTCAGCAATTCGGTGGACGATGGTGAAGGGGTCAATGTTGTCAACGGTATAAGATCACCAGTTAGAGACCTGTCGACTGTGAATGTCTCTGTGATGACAATGGATGCAGCGGCCTAACACAAGGATCAAGATTCTGTGGTTAGTGGGCGCTTGTGGCGAAAAGACTAATCTGATACTCGCTGACTCTGTTTCAACTGAAGATGGTCCGTTGACCGGAGTATTTTGACTTCCAGTCATGGCATCAGTATCACCGTCGTGGCCACTAAAGTCTGGCCTGACAATTATGACTCCACCATCATAAGCTACCCAAACATCAAGGTCCGTAGCATGTAACATCTTGTATTCGATAGATTGATTGAAGTGGGTGGTTACGACAGAAGAGTTCACGTAGTCAACACTGAGTGAATTATCAGGGAGATTTGCTTCCAGAGCGAGGGAAAATGACGGCTCGACCAGCGAGGGAGCAAAGAAAAAGGTCCATACTCAAAGTTCAGACTAGTATTATAAAAAAAAGGTCAGCCGCAGACAACAATAGACAGCCGCAGATAATATGCATGTTGTCGTTCTAACCATGTCGATCCGTCCCTCGGCATGACGGACCGTCGTTTGATCCGGTCTAATTCGCTATGGTCAGATAACTTGCTTTCCCAAACCTAGCATGCGAAGGTTGTGAGTA